>Ga0172369_10004140_pt1 | contig 18610 bp, 12 predicted proteins | sample LakKiv25m_FD_114539 | JGI IMG/M metagenome (GOLD analysis project Ga0172369, IMG submission 114539) | Freshwater microbial communities from Kabuno Bay, South-Kivu, Congo - kab_022012_11.25m | ecosystem: Environmental > Aquatic > Freshwater > Lake | place: Democratic Republic of the Congo...
GGCGTTGTCCAGCAGGTGCACCAGGACCGGCCCATTGGCAACGCACAGGTTGTCCAGCTCCTCAACGGTCTTATCGGGCGACATCGGACGATAGGGGTTTCCTTCGCTTTTCTCCGGACAAAAGGCGCAGCGGTTCCAGTAACAGCCGCTTGAGGCGCTGTACGGGAGGATAAAGCCGGGCGCCAGATAGCCCTTTTCTTGAAAAGGGGTGTAATCCGGGAGAAACGTTCCGGAAGTGGACCGCACACCCAAAAGCCCTAACAGCGCCTCTTCGCCAGGCCCTTCAATCCAGGCGTCCGGGACGCCGTCCCATCTCTTGTTCCGCAGCGCCCCACGCATCCAGGAGGTGATCAGGCCGCCGCCCACCACCATTCGGACCCCCGGAAACTCCCGCCGAATAAAGCCCATCATGGCCCAGGCGCACAGGGCCTGAGACAGGAAGTTCACTGAAACGCCCACCCAGGCGACCGGCCGTTTCTCCAGCATATCCCTCATACGGGGGGCAAAATACCCGTAAAAGGGGTTGGTTTCCGGGTGTTCCGCAGCCCAGGTCAAATCGCCCTGGCGCACCGGCGAGCGTTCAGCATGGCCATAATTGCCCAGGCTGACAGCGGCGCCGGAAAGACGGCCGGCCACTTGAAGCAGCCGGTTCAGATCGGCTATGGCCCGTCGGTAGGCATCGGTACGGCCGTAAACGGGCCAGGCGCGAAGTCCAGACAGATGGTCTCTACGGTGGGCCACGGCCCGGTCTGTCCACCGGTCCTGGCCTGGCCGTGCCTTCCGCATCAAATAGAAGAGGCCCTCAAGGCTTGCGTCTAAAACCTCGCAGGGGACTCCACTGGCCTTGAGCGCACCCGCCAGCCGGGCAATGCCGGGGGGCGGCTCGCAGGGCTTGGACACGGGTGGGTGAACCAGAAGGATCATGGATATGGGCTCCGACCAGCATCAAAATGATATCATCAGGGTCCAGCTTCAGCCTTTCCCGGTGGGGAAGAGCCGGATGGATCTTCTTCCGATGGAATGATGCCCAGGGCACGGGCCCGTTTGGTCCATTGCCGGCGGGCCACTGCCTGCATATCCGAATCGACATCTCTCTCGTCCACGATTTCGATTCCCAGAAAGGTCTCCACCACATCCTCCATCGTGACGATCCCTTCAATCCCGCCGTATTCATTCACCACCATGGCAACAGATTCAGACTCACTTAGAAACTGCTCCAGAATCAGGATCAAAGGCATCATCTCAGGCACTATCTTAATGCACCGGCCGAGAGGGGCCAGAATGGCATTTGGACGGTCTCGGGAGGCCTCCAAAATAATATCATTTGTCAGGACAAAGGAATGAATGTTTTCCGGACCGGTATCATAAATCGGGATGCGGGAAAATCTAATCTTGGGATACCGGCTCATGACCTCTCCCACGGTCATGTCCGCCGGCAGCGTAAACAGCACAGGCCGCGGGGTCATGACATCCCTCACCTTGAGTTTTCCAACCCAGAGGAGATTCTTCAGAATGCGGGACTCCTGTTTGCTGAACAGGCCCAGCTTCCTTGCCAGATCGGTCATGGCCTGTAGTTCTTCACGACTGACCACAGGGACCCTCTTTCCCGAAGAAAGCCAACCGGTGATTTTCTGAGACAGTATCACCAGGGGGTAGACAGATCCGATGAGAACGGGAAGGACCCGAACGGCCATAGGCGTCAAGCGCTTCCAGTAAAGGACCCCCAGCGTCTTGGGGAGGATCTCGGAAAGGATCAGGATCAGAAAGGTGAGAATGGCCGAGCTCAGGGCCACATAGGCGCTCCCGAACACCACCAGGGACTGGGCCCCCACCCCTGCGGCCCCCACCGTATGGGCAATCGTATTCAGGCTCAGTATCCCCGCAAGGGGTCGATCAACATTTAATTTAAGCTGACGCAGCTTAGCGCCGATCGCCGGGGATTTCTGCTCCAGGGCCTCAACATAGCTCGGGGTGACCGACAGAATCACCGCCTCCAGGATCGAACAAAAAAATGAGATCATCAACGCAAGAAGGAGATAAAATATGAGCCAGAACATCGCAGATCACTTTCCTTACTGACTATTCTTTGGTTCAATTCCTAAATCCCTAAATTCCTGAATCGAAAGCATTCAATCTTAATTGTCCGGCCGGTAGGTCTCAGGATCAAAGTAGGTCAAGGCCTCGCCCACGGTAAAGAGAGAGCCGCAGACCAGGATCAGGTCCTTGGGATTGGCTATTTTCCTGGCCCTGGTCAGGGCATCGGTCAGCAGGAGGACCGTTTCTCCGGGTCTTCCAAGGGGGGCGGCCTCTTTCATCAGGATCTCAGGATTCGCGGCCCGGTAATAGAGGGGCCGTGTGCAGATCAGATAGTCGGCCAAGGGAACAATGATCCGCATCATCTCGCTGATGGCCTTGTCTGCCATTACCCCGATCACCAGGATCAGACGTCGGTATCGGAACCCGGCCCTGATGGAACGGGCCAGCACCCTCAATGCGCCGGGGTTGTGGGCCCCATCCAACAAAATGGTCGGGGTCGTCCCCACAATCTGCATCCGCCCTGTCCACACCGTGTTTTCTAAACCTTTTCGAATCGTCTCTTCAGAGACGCGGATCCCCTTTTCCCCCAGCCTTTCAATGATCCCCAATGCGAGGGCTGCATTCCGTCCCTGAAGCATGCCCGCCAGGCCCAGACGAAGCCCCCGTAGACTGAGTCCCAGCCCCCTGTAGTGAAGACCGGCCGAGGTGGTACGATATCGGATATCCTTGCCGACCCGCCACAGGGGGGCGCCCCTTTCCGCAGCAATGGCTTCCAACGTCCTGACCACAGGGGGCTGGGCCGCAGCCGTGACCACATCCACGCCTTTCTTGATAATCCCCCCCTTTTCTTTAGCGATATCCACCAGGTGGTTTCCGAGAAACGCCTGATGCTCCAGGGAGATGTTGGTAATCCCGCAAACCAAGGGCGCAATCACATTGGTGGCATCGAGACGCCCTCCCATGCCCACCTCCATAATGGCCAGGTCGGTCTTTTCCCGTGCAAAATAGATGAGGGCCATGGCCGTAGTCGCCTCGAAAAAGGTCGGAGGCGCCTCGGGAACAAAGACCCTGCGCAGCTCATCAATGAGGCCCGCGGCCGTATCCCGAGGGATTTCCTCTCCGTTTATCCTGAATCGTTCGGTGAACCGGACCAGATGGGGCGAGGAATAAAACCCCACCCTCAGCCCCGCCTCTTTCAGGATGCTGCCGATAAAGGCGGCCACCGAGCCCTTGCCGTTGGTCCCGGCGATATGCACATATCTTCGACCCTTATGAGGGTTTCCAAATGCCTCGAGCAGGTTCTCGGTCTTTGAGAGTCCAAATTTGATCCCGTATTTCTGTAGGCCGTAAAGATAGCCGAGTGCGGCCTGATATGTTGTCTTCTGGGTTTCCATGGCTCCACTTGTCATTCGATGGTCATTCGCTGGGTTGCGATAAATCTGTCATGTCATGTTTGGTCATGAGGTGGTCATGTTTTCATTCGGTTGTGATGCCCTCGCAATCCATCCGAAACGCCTCCATTTCCGAAAGCCTCTACATCCCCAACTCATACAATAATTCACAATCCCCCAATCCCTAAATTCCTCAATCCCTAGATCATTATTCCTAAATTATTTTGTCCTAAATTATTTTGCCATAAATCTTTTTGCAGATCAGACCTTTTCCAGGGTTGTGTATTCGAGATGGAGGAGTTTGCGGCCCGCCTTCTTGAAAAATACCTCCACCTTGTTGTCGGCCACGAATCTGGAGACAACGCCCGTGCCGAACGCAGGGTGACGCACCTTTTGGCCCTGAGAAAACGGCGATGACCTGTCCGCTGTCTTGAAACGATCCACGTCGCCTCTTTTCACGTCGCCCCCGCGGTCCCGGTCCGTCGGAGTGGACCCGCATTCGTGGGAAAACAGGTCGGTCGGAAGGGCCGCAATAAAAGAGGACAGACCATTCCCGGTCCTTTGGTACGAAGACCATATAGGAGGCGATTCCTCCCCCGGGTAGGAGATGATCAACTGGTCTTTGGCCCGCGTGGCCGCCACATACATGAGACGCCGCTCTTCTTCCAGGTTCAGGGGGTTGCTGTAGGACATGGAAGAGGGGAATCGCCCTTCCATGACCCAGATAATAAAGACCACCGGCCACTCAAGCCCCTTGGCGGAATGGACCGTGGACAGGGTAAGGGTCTTTCTCCTTTGACCAGGTTCCACGTCTGCTGTACTGCTCGGAGGCTCCAGGACCAGATCGTCAAGGAAGCTACCCATCTTTTTATACCGATCAGCCATGGGGAGTAGCTGCTCCAGTTCCTTTTCGCGCCTCGGATAGTCATCGAACTTCTCCTTTAGGATCGGTAGGTAATAGGCCATGACCCGCTCAACGGCCTTTCGCGGGGTGGTCTCTCGGGCCGTTAAGTGGCTCAGGAGTTCCCCCAAGGCCTTGAGGCCTCCCTCTCGCTTCCCTGTCCCGGGCCACGCGGCAACCCGATCCGGAGATATGTCTTCTTTCTTCATCCACTCAATAATGGTCTGACTCTTACCCAGACCCACGTTTTTGACCAGTCTCAGGATCCGAATCCAGCTTATGGCCTCATCCCGGTTTACCAGGACCCGCATGTGTGCCAGAAAGTCCTTGATGTGGGCGGACTCAAGAAACTTGAACCCTCCATACTTCACATAGGGGATATGCTGCCGGGTCAATTCAGCCTCCAGTTCAAAGGAATGGTATGCGGCCCGGAACAGGACTGCAACGTCATCAAGAGACCGGCCTTTAGCCACCTGTTCCTTGATATACCGGCAGATGAGCAGGGCCTGGCCATGTTCGGTCTTTGTGTTGACGACCATCGGCTTATCCCCTCCGCTGCGGCTCGTGAAGAGACATTTTGTGTAGCGCTCATTCGCCTGCCCCATCAGGGCGTTGGTCAGGGCCAGAATCGGCTGGGTGGAACGGTAATTCTGCTCCAGTTTGATGATTTTTGTCTTCTGAAAGAGCGAGGGAAAATCGAGCATGTTCCGGTAATTAGCCCCCCTGAAGGAGTATATGGACTGGGAATCGTCGCCGACCACCATGATATTCTGGCGCTCATGGGCCAACCATTTGACGATCTCGGCTTGGATTCCGTTGGTGTCCTGGTATTCGTCCACCATAATATGGCCGTACTGGCGACTCAGTTCAGCGCGGATCTCCCTGTTTTCCCGCAGAAGCCTCTGAAAGGAGATGATCAGATCGTCATAATCCATGAGCTGATGGGTTCTCTTGTATGCTGCGTAGAGACTTCCCAGATGTTCTATCTGGGGCGCCACCTCAACAAACTGCCCATATTCCTCCAATATGACCGCTTCGACAGGCGTCTGAAGATTAGCTGCCTTGCTCAGCATATTTGCCAGGGTTCCCCGTTTTGGAAACCGTTGGGCCGCCTTCTGCATCTGAATGGCAGGGATGAGGGAGTGGATAACCTCCTCCATGTCAGATCTGTCCAGGATGGTAAACGAGTTGTCGTATCCCACGGCCTCGGCATGGCGACGGAGAACCTTCAGAGCAAGGGAGTGGAAGGTGCCCCCGGAAACGAAACGACACCTGGCGTCGGAGAGACGGGCCGCCCGGTCCAGCATCTCCTGGGCCGCTTTACGGGTAAAAGTTAGGAGCAGGATGGATTCAGGAGGCGAGCCGGACTCCACCAGCCGGGCCACTCGATACACCAGGGTCCGGGTCTTGCCGCTCCCGGCGCCGGCGATGACGAGGATAGGGCCGTCAGCAGCCATCACAGCCTCCAACTGGGCCGGATTCAGCATGGTTTCGTAGTCAATGCGGTTTGCCAAGGGTGTAAGGTCCTTTTCGCTTCAGGCTATCCGTTTACCAGATAGAGCATATATCCGCCGTAGCACAGCAATAGAAGAAGACCCCCCCCCTTTCGCGTGAGGGTTAAGCGCCTTCTCATCATGATTCAGGGCAGAATGCCGAGACTGCGCGACAGGCCTGAAGATCCCTTGACAAGCCATTCTGCGCCATAATAGAGCATGGCCAATCCGATGAGGAAAAAGAGGATGAGGGGGGAAATGGTATATTTCCTTTCTTCAAAAATAGGGTTAGCACAAGACGCGCCCGTATCCCGAAATATCCGGACCGGAGGTGGGTCTTGGATCAAGGATTACATAGCCTGTATTCCGGATTTAATCAAGGGGAAAGGCCCAGAGCAAAACCAACGGGAGATCCTTTTCAGGGACCGTCCGGTAAAAAACCCTTTTACACATTGAACACTCTGCTGACAATCGGCTGTGTTTCCCGGATGCTTGCGGCGGAATTTCCTGTTTGATAAAATCGATAAAAGCTAATAAAAAGAAAGGGTTTTGGGAAGAGGACTTCTCCGGAGATGGTTGGCACGCATCTTGTTGGTGATGAAACGGGCATGTTTTGCCCTGCTGGAAGCCAAGCACATTTCCATCCCTTGTGCAAAATGGCCCTATGGCTTAATCCCCTAAGGCCTTATCTCAGGCGATTAAAATTTTAGAGTTTCAATACGATAATTCAGTTTTTTGAATAGGTTAGAATAGTAACTGAAAGGAGTTTGATATGAAAAACCGGTTCAAGGCAGTGGGTGCAATGGCATTGACGGGACTGCTGATCTTCTGGGGTCAGCCCCACGTGTTCTGCGGGACCGTGACCACTGAAGATATGATGAAACGGCTCGAAAATCTGAGTGCGATCATCCAGGAGCAGCAGAAGGAGATTGAACGGCTGAAGGAGGAACTGATCCATCAACGGAAATCCATTCAACAGGGACAGGCGACGCAGAAAGAGGAGATCCAGAAGGCGGTCAAGGCTGAAACGGAACAGGCCGAGAAATCGTGGCGCGAATGGGTCCCCGAATGGGTGCAGAAAATCAAGATCTCCGGGGACCTGAGGCTTCGGTACGAGAGGCTCTGGGACCGGGGGATGTTGAACCCGGACGGGACCCCGGCGAAACAGGACCCCCGGGACCGGGGCAGGATCCGGGTAAGGCTCTACGTGGACGCTCCCATCACCGACGAGATCGACACCCACCTCATGCTCAGCACCAACATGTCCACCCACCAGGAGGCCACCACGAGCAATGCAGACTTTGGGGGGGATTTCAACGACAAGGGAATTTATCTTGCCAGGGCCTATGCCGAATACCGGCCCAACTGGCTCAAGGGGCTGGGGCTCGGGGCCGGCAAATTCAAAAAGAACTTTTGCAACACCGACATCACGTGGGATCCGGACGCGAATCCTGAAGGCGCTTATGAATATTACAGATATTCGGGATCAAAGGTCTTTCAGCCCTTTATCTACCTGAGCCAGATGGTGGTCAATGAAAACAACCGAACGCCCGACGCCATGCTTTACCTCACCCAGGCAGGTTTTGACTGGAAAATCGGTCCGGTCAAGTGGATGCTGGCAGGGAGTTATTACAGTTGGAGCAATCTGGTCGGCTCCAAGTGGATGGGCACGGGCGACTACAACTCGGGGGGCGGCAATACATTCATCACGGACAGCGCCGGCAATATCCGGTATGAGTACGATTACAAACTCTGGGAGGCCATTTCGACCATCAATTTCGGTCTGGGACCCTTTCCTGTAGCGCTGGATCTTGACTATGTTCGCAATACCGCCGAAGGCGTTCCCAGCGATGAGGATTCGGCCTACTATGCCTCATTCAAGATTGGCAGGGACAAGACCAAAGGCGATTATTCGCTCTTTTACAAGTACGCTTATATCGAGCAGAATGCGGTTGTCGGGGCCATCAACGATCAAGATTTCTACGGCGCCAACCGGAAAGGCCACAAGGTGGCGATCCACTACTGGCCATTCAAGAATACGCTGGTGAGGGCGTGCTTCTTCTACACAGACCCGGTCTCCACATGGAAAAAGGATGGAAATCCCCTCTGGAACGTGGATCGGTACAAGATGCATGAGGACAGACTGCAGATGGATTTCATCTTCAAATTTTAATCCGCAGATGACGCAGATTTGATCCCCATGTAAAAAGTCTTTTTTACATGGATTTAGGGATTCAGGAATTCAGGAATTGCAAATCATTGTAACTTGTCACTGCACCAGAAGGATAAGGAAGGGGACCACAACGGCAAGGCTGACGACGACCAGAAAGGCGACCGGGAGCAGAAAGGCGACGATGATTTTAAGGTAGGAGACGCCATGGATCTCACGCAGGCCGATAACCCAAACCACGAGCCGCCAGAAACCGCCGATCCAGCTCCCGATGACGGGTATCAGTTCCCACGCCTGGGCCGCCTGGGAATAGGCCACGACCCTGAAGGTGGCCTCGAACCCGTTCTTCCCCCCTCTCACGATCAGGAGCAACAGATGAAAGACAGCGCTGTAGATGAACATACTGAGCGTGACGCTGATCGGGATTACGACCACCAGAATCAAAAAGATCAGCCCGGCGCCCAACTGTCCCAACACGGAACTCCCAAAGGGAAAAAGACCCGTTGAAACCAGTATCACCGGCCAAAAAAGACCCAACATGTTGCCCACAGCGCCCACCAGGAGACCAAAGGCCAGTGGTTCTCCCATGCCCCCATTGAAAGTCAGTCTTCGGAAGAAGGCTGCAGGAGAAAAGAGCACCTCTTTGAAGGTACGCCAGATCCCCCAGACAAACCCATTTTCGGAACGTCTTTCCCACGGGGCGCCGCTCCGCTCTGACCCCATTTCCAATTTCCGATCGATTCCATGAGGGCTCCCCTCTTGAGCCATCTCTTCGACGCCGGAAGCGGTTCCTCTGCCTGGCAGGGAGATCTCGAACCTCCGCCTGCAGCGGGGGCAGATCGCCCATTTTGCCCGCTCAGGTATCATCTTTTCCGACGTCTTCTTTGAAAAACCACAGAAGGGGCATACTAATTCCACGGCCATGTCTTGCCTCCTTGCCGCGCATTCTTGAGCCGGCTCATTTCCTTCTTTTCAGACCACCGTCTGAGTCTTCCGACAAGCCCACGGGCGGAAGACCGCTCCAGTGCCTGGCTCCTGAGTTCAAATCCCTCGTCGGTCTGCAGGGCTGCCTGCAGGCATTCCTTCCTTTGGGGGCAATCGAAACAGGCCGGAACGACTTCCCTCAGACCCTCCTTTCCCAGGGGAAACACCTTATCCAAAATACCAAAACAATCCTTGTGTGACTGCGTCATGATGGACCGTTCGTCATGAAGTGACTAAAATGCCTAAAGTTTAAAGTCCTAAAGTTAAGGTAAGCGTTCACAGGTTCCGGGTTCAACGTTCAGGGTTAATGGGATTAAGGGACCAAGAATGCAACCTTAAATCCCGCTGCATCGGGAAACCTTTGAAACCGTGAACGGTTACAAGTTAAGGAACTGCGTAGGAGAGACGGCGCCAATGCATTTGACGTTGGACGAGTCCTGGAAACGCCAGGATCCTCACGCATATCGGTTCCGCACTATACACCATTGCCTCAATCGAATAAAGTACGTTCTGGAAAAATCCACCCTGACCCCTTCCCGAGGCCCCCGCCAGACCCTATGCAATCGCCCTATCCTCCCCCAATTCCGCTATAAATCACCAAAACCCTGAACCTCCAAACCCTGAACCCTTGAACCTTCCTGGTGCAAACCCGTTGACACGCAACCTTTGGATACCGTATAATCTATCGCCATGCAGCGGGACAATCGAGTCTATCTTATACGGCATGGTCAGGTGACAGGGTATGAGCGCTTCCCTGTATACGGCCACACCGATGTGGATCTGACCGACGTGGGGATTCTCCAGATGGAGCAGATGGCCGAACGCCTCCGCCTCACAGAACTAAAGTCCATTTTTTCAAGCGACCTGATCCGATCTACAACCAGTGCACGTCTGATCGCCCGCCATCACGATGTGCCGATCTATTTTCTGCCCGAACTGCGGGAGATGAAATTCGGCGACTGGGAAGGTCTGACCCTGACAGACATCCGAACGCGTTTTCCAGAGGAACTCCAAAAAAGGGAGGATGACCTGGTGAACTACAGGGCCCCAGGCAACGGGGAATCCATCGCCGATCTGGCCGCGAGAGTCGAAGCGGTTTTTGATCGCATCCGCGCCGAACAGCAGGGAAACGACATCGTCATTGCAGCCCACGGCGCCGTCAACCGGGTGATTCTCTGCAAGGCCTTGGGCCTGGACCTCGCCCGAATGTTCAATATTCACCAGGCATATGGCTGCCTTAATATCATTGACTATTTTCCTGACGCCACCCTGGTGCGGCTGATCAACGGTTGAGAAAGGCCGATCCCCCAAACCCTCTGGAAAGAAGACGACCTGATCGCTGTGTGAGCAGGTCAGCGCCCGGCGCCGACAGGTTCTTCCGGTCCCGCAGGAAAAGGCCCTGGGCCCCATATTAGCAACAAAACAACAGGTGCGCGAATGGGCTCTCCCGAGCAAACGGCCAGCATCCGGCAACTCCCCCGAACCCCTGATCCTGTCCAGGATATCCTGGACAGGACATTCTCTCTTGGGGAACTCGGGCTGAATGTGGAGGCTGTCGCTGAATACAAGAAGCTCTTTTCTTCCCGGTGTCAGCCAACCAAGATCATCCCCGGACTCGTGACATGTCTCGCCAAGACAAATTCACCCTCCAGGATCATCCAGAAGATAGAGGAGATGGCCGCTCACTCGGACGTAAGCAGGAGCAGGCTGGCCCAGTTCAGGGGGTGCCTCGGTGTGGAGATGGAGAAAAGGGGGAACAAGGACCTGGCCCTCGAACTGTACAAAGCCGCCTTGGAAACCGATCCAGACAACAAGCAACTCAAGGAAAAAATTGATCAGTTAACCCCGAATCTCGCCCTCACATCACGATATGGCTACCTCCTTCAGAACGCCCTGGTGACTGCCGACCAGTTGCAGAAGGCCCTCTCTCTTTCAAAAAATTCCCACAGAAGCGTCGAATCTATCCTCATAGAGGAGTTCAAAATACGCAAACAAGAGGTGGGAAAATCCCTCTCCCTGTTCTATGGTTGCCCCTTCAGGACCTTCGATCCCGGGGTCCCCGTTCCCGTAGAACTCATTAGCAGCCTGAAAAAGCCCTTTCTGCTGCACGATATGTGGGTGCCGCTGGGCTGGAACCAGAACGGCGTGGAGATACTCATCGACGACCCCGGCGATCTTAGAAAAACAGGGCTGATCAGGGGACTGACTAAGACCAAGCGGATCCATTTTTCCGTGGCGATCAAAGAGGATATCGAGGCCTTCATCCGGTATTTCTTTGATCGAAAGACCGAAGATTCCGTAAAGAAAATGATCGACGAACTCGACCTGATCCCGGATATCTCGTTTGAAGAAGACGAAGCAGAAAAAGAGATAAACATGGAGGAGAGCGTCGATGAATCGTCAAGCCAGGTGGTAAGGCTGGTAGACCAGGTTATTGTGACCGCCCTTCGAAGAAATGCCTCGGATATCCATATTGAACCCTCCCCGGTCACCAACAAGACCGGGATCCGTTTTCGCTTGGACGGGGTGTGCCATGAGTATCTGCAGGTCCCCAACTCCATGGCAAGAGGGGTCCTGTCCAGATTGAAAATCATGGCCGGCCTCGACATCGCCGAAAGACGGCTTCCCCAGGACGGCAAGATCAAGTTCAGACGCAAGGGAATCCCCCCCCTTGACCTTCGCCTGGCGACGCTCCCCACAGCAGGCGGACATGAGGATGCGGTATTGCGTCTCCTCCCGGACTCCGGGGCCTTGAAACTGGAAGACATGGGGCTGAATGAACGGAATATGCGTGTCATGAAGAAGATCCTTGTGCAGCCCTATGGACTCATCCTGGTGGTGGGACCCACAGGATCCGGCAAGACCACGACCCTCCATTCGGCCCTGGACCACATTAATAACCCCGGCGTCAAGATATGGACCGCCGAAGACCCGGTAGAAATTACGCAGCCGGGGCTGCGGCAGGTAGAGGTCAAACCCAGAATCGGTCTTGACTTTGCAAGGGTCATGCGGGCGTTTCTCCGCGCAGACCCCGATGTGATCATGATCGGCGAGATGAGGGATAATGAAACGGCCTCCATCGGAATAGAGGCCTCGCTGACCGGCCACCTCGTCTTCTCCACGCTCCATACCAACAGCGCGCCTGAGACCGTTACCAGGCTCCTCGACATGGGATTGAATGCCCTCAATTTCTCAGACGCCCTCCTTGGGATACTGGCCCAGAGACTGGTCAGAAAATTATGTTCCAATTGCCGCAAGGCCTACCACCCCTCTTCGGAAGAATTTGAGGAGATCCAGGCAACCTACGGCAGGGAGGCATTCACCCAACTTGGCATCGAATACACATCCGATCTGATCCTCTATGGCCGTTCCAAATGCGATGCCTGTTCAGGCACAGGCTACAAGGGAAGAATGGGTATTCATGAGCTGTTAGAGGGCACCCCGGCCATCAAGAAACTCGTAAAAACAGAGGCCCCCACAGACGAAATATTCGAGCAGGCGGTTCAAGAAGATATGACAACCCTGAAACAGGATGGGATCAGCAAGGTCCTGTCAGGGCTCACCGACATGGCCGAGGTGCGCAGGGTGTGTATCAGTTGAAGACGCTGCTGTCAATAACGGGTTGCAGATTGCAGGCGACTCTGCATGTTGGACCCTGAACAGTGCGCGCGCTCGTCCTTTGAACGTCAACCATCAATAGCCAATTGTCCATTGTCAATTCAGTGAGGTGGTAGCCATGCCGAAACGGGCCCTGGTAGTGGACGACGATTTTTTCTTTGTCGAATTTCTTGGAGAACTCCTTGAGAAAAGGGGATACCAGGTCATAAAGGCCCATGACGGCAAAGAGGGGTTATTAAAACTTGAGAACGGCCCTTTCGATATCCTTTTCTCCGATCTGATTATGTCCAAGATAGACGGGACTCAATTCATCAAGATCGCCCGCAAAAAATTTTCGGACGTTTCCCTTCACATTATCGCTGTATCAGGGAGCGTTGTCGAGCAGATGGATCAGCTTACGGATGCAGAGGTTGACTGGTTTCTCGCAAAAGGCCCCCTCGAACAAATGGAAGCTCAGATCAACGAACTTCTGGATCAGATCGAAAATGACGTCATCTCGCCCAAGGAGGGGAGCAAGTTTCTCGAGCCTGGCACCCTGTATCCAAGGCAGATTACAAGCGAACTGGTGGATAGACTCAACTTCCACAAGGGCCTCATTGAAAGCATCGGTTTCGGCATCCTGGTCGTTGACAGAGACGCACGGGTCATCAATGCCACCTCTCAGGCCCTCGACATCCTGAATGCGTCTCCCGGAGATATCCTGAACAAACATATCACCTCCCTCTTCCCCCGGCAGGAGCGGGCCTATCTGATCGATGCCCTGAAGGCTGTCGCCCAGAATCTGGACCTTAAAAAGGTCCGTCTCAACATCGTCGTCGACGCCAAAATAACTCAGTTGACGGTCTCGCTCTTGAGGGTGGGGAGCGATATCGCGGGGTGGATCATTGCCGTGGAGGAAACTGGCCAATGAATCGAACAAGCATCAAAAACAAGCTCATCCTGAGCTTTCTCGCCCTGCTCCTGATCGTCATGGTGGTTGTAGTCGCCGCTCAGCAGATTACAGACAACGTCATTACGGCCCTAAGTCTCTCGGCTGCACTGGCCCTGGCTGCCGGAATCATCTTCGGCGGCATTTTTTCAAGGTCCATTGTGAGACGGCTAAACAGCCTGAGCAGTGTGGCCAAAGAGATCAGTCATGGGGACCTTTCAAAGGAAATCCCCTTTCTGTCCCAAGACGAAATCCGGGATCTCGAAGAGGTCTTTGCCGCGATGGTCAGGGATCTGAGGGAAATCATTTCGGAGATAAAGGACGTCTCCACCCGGATAGAAGAGACCGGCAGAAATCTCGGCGTCCAGATAGAAAAGGTCCTGTCCAGCAGCCGGGAAATCGACGAGTCCGCCCTATCAATTGCCAAGGGCTCGGAAACGCAAAGCCTCATCGTCCAGAAGACATCTCTCGTCCTCGAGAAAAGCCTGGAACAGATGGACGAGGCATCTCGACAGTCCGCCCAGACCGTATCCAAGACCACTGACGCGCTGCAAAAGACCGAAGTGGGCGAAGCCAAGGCCCGCGAGACCCTGCATTACCTGGAAGATGTCCTCAAACAGACGGTGGAGAACGCAGAACCGATATATCGGTTATCCGGCAAGCTGGAAAAGATCAAGATGGTCATGCGCATCATCGAAGAACTCTCCCAGAAGACCGATCTCCTTTCCCTAAACGCCTCCATCGAGGCCACCAGGGCCGGGGAAATGGGAAAGGGATTTGCCCTTGTGGCGAACGAGATACGCAACATGGCAGAAAACTCCAGGAACTCGTCCCATGAGATCCGGGCGGTTGTAGATGATATCTTCAAGGACAACAAGGCCGTCATCGCGGCCCTCAGGAAGAGCGAGGAGGATATCAACAAGGGCCGCGGGATCATTCACGGCATCGTTGGGACCTTCGGCGAGATGCTTTCCGGGGTCAAAGAAATCTCGACTGAGGTAAGAGAGGTGGGGGAAATAACCCGAAAGCAGGTAAAAGAGATGAGGGGATTGCTCCACCAGTTCCAGGAACTCTCCAGACTGGCACACGAGAATTTTGTATCGACCCAAAAGACGACCATCGGCACGAAAAGCCAGAAAGAGGAAATTATGGAGATCGTCAGGGCGGCCAAGTCATTGAATGTCCTGTCCCAGAAAATGATGGAAACTCAGGAGCGATTCAGACTCCGCGGGGCGTAAGAAATGGACTGTTTTGTATTTGAGGCGGCAGGAAAGCACCTGGGAATTGAGGCCCGATACATCTATCGCATTGCCGACGAGGTGAGGGTGGCCCCTGTTCCCCTTCTCCCCTCCTGCCATGTGGGAATTATCTATTACAGAGGCGACCTGTTTGATGTTATCGATGTCGGCCGGCTTCTGGGGAAAGAAGGCCGCCTCTCCGACAAACCCTCCTATGTGATCCTCATGAAATGGGATCAGCGGAAACTGGGTCTGATACCGGAGCGCATTGCGGGGATAACCTGGGTCGAAGATGCGAAGGCCACAGACACGGTCTTCACCAAGGATGGACTCGCCATTCACATGATTACCCCCGAAAAAATCTGGGATACCCTATCGGAACTCCCCTATGGACATTGACAAGTACAAAAGAATCTTCATCCAGGAATCCGGCAAGTATCTCCAGGACCTGAATACGGACCTCATTCGAGGGGAACATGACCTCCTGAACCGGAGTCTCTGGAGCGACATCCACGGCAAAATCCATTCCATCAAGGGAATGGCCCGCGCACTCAACCTGGATGCCGTATCTGGGCTGTGCCACTCCCTGGAGGGATGGTGCAAGGAGTTTCAAGGGGGAACCATGACGCCTAATGCCGATGCCGTGCAGGTGCTGATGGACGGGGCAGAGCTGCTTAAGGGGCTGGTGGCGGCGACGGCCGAAGGCACCGCTCCTGAGGCTTCACCACAGCTCGACAGGATCAGCGCGCTGCTGGCCCAACGCCCGGATAAGTTGATACCCCAGACACAGCCCGACACACACCCCGTTTCTTCTCCCTCAAAAATCGACCATATCCGCGTTGAATATTCGCTGATCGAAGAGCTCCTTGCCCGTTCTCAGGAAATCATCCTGCTGGAAAAGACCCTCCCTCCCCTTTCTCAAGAACAGATATCGTCCGGGCTGAGAGGCTGGATAGACCATTATATGGCCATGTTGAGAGGTCTTCACTTTCAGTTGGCCCGCCTGAGGCTGATGCCCGTCCAGGATTTCGTTTCCCTATTTGACAAGCCCGTCCGGGACCTGGCCAGGAACTACCATAGGGAGGTCAGGCTTGAGATGGTGGGGGGGGAACTCCAGGTGGATATCGGACTCATGGAGCGTCTGAGAGAGCCCTTCATGCACCTCTTGCGCAATGCCATTGCCCACGGAATCGAGCTGCCTGACGAACGGGAAAGATCGGGCAAAAGCCGGGAGGGCAAGATCGTTTTTGAGGCGGACAAACGAGGAGATAGCCTGGTGCTCACTGTAAGCGACGATGGCAGAGGCATCGATCAAACGGCTATTCAGCGCTACCTCAGGGGCACGATGGGCATGTCTGATCAAGAGATCAGCGGCATGCCCCGTGAGGAATTCCTCCATACCATCCTCCGTGTCGATTACTCCTCTGCAGACGCTACGAACCAACTCGCAGGGAGAGGGATCGGGATGGATGTGATCGCAAAGGCCATCCAATACCTGAGCGGTTCCCTCGCCATTCAGTCAGAGCCGCTCGAGGGAACACAGTTTGTCATTAAGCTCCCCCTCTCTCTTTCCATTGTGTACGCGATCGTCTTTAAGATAGGCCCATACACCCTCTCTGTGCCGACGTCCCATGTCGCGTCGATTGAAAGGGCAGAAGCCACATCCGCAGAACAGGGCGGAGATCTTTATGACTTGTGGGACAGACTCGGGATACATCCCGGCACGAGAAAATCGACCCATATCCTGAAGCTCAGGCAGCCCCCCGCAATCGACGATTCAATCCCTACGGAACCCCCCCCCTCGCGGTTTGCCGTTGACGCGGTCATCGGCAACATGCCCCTCATGGTCATGCCCTCGGGGGAACTCCTGGCCCGGGCCGGGTCTTTTGCCGGCGTCGGCATCATGGAAAACGGCGACCTGTCGATCCTTCTGGATATGGAAAAGCTGTAACCGTTCACCGTCAAGTTTCAGGTGTCCCCGCCGCGGCGGGGTTGTTTTCTGAAAACCTGAAACCTGAATCCCGCTTGGGCGGGACCACTCATTTGGTTGCGGCTGTTGGGCCGCTTTAGGTTGCTGTTCATGCGGAAATCTCTGGCCAGATCACAGAGGCTTGGATTGCGGTTTTCGAAAATGTGCCGATGCAGGGGTTTGCCATATATCCTTGCCCTTGGCTTGTGTCTCCTCCCGGGCCTCACTTCAGCAATCACCGTAGGCACGGTTGGTGAACTGGTCGATGCTGTGAATCAAGCCAATACTCCTGAAGGTGACAAAGAGATCTTGCTTGAGAATGGGACCTACACCCTGAATTCAGCCCTGGTCATTGAGGGAAACGGAATCACCATCCGGGGCATATCCGGCAACCGTAGCGCCGTGATCGTTAGAGGAAACGGCATGGATGGGAGCGTCTCCCATGTCTTTTTTGTAGAGGGCAACAACTTCACGGCCCGGGACATGACCTTGAGAGACGTCTACTATCACGCCATCCAGATGGGCATCGATGCTCAGGCCCCGACTCTTATCAATCTTCATATCCTGGATACCCATGAACAAATGATTAAGATCCCTTATGATCCCGACCAACCGGATGTCCATTCCGACAACGGCCGGGTGGAGAATTGCCGCTTTGAATACAGCGCCGGGATCGGTCCCCAATTCTATATCGGCGGGGTGGATGCCCACCATGCCTTTGACTGGGTAATCAGGGGCAACACGTTCGTCAACATCCGAAGCCCCGAGGACCCGGATGCAGGAGGGAGAGTCGCTGAGCACGCCATCCATTTCTGGAACGGGTCCCGAAATACACTTGTGGAAAAGAATATCATCGTCAACTGCGACCGGGGAATCGGTTTCGGGCTGGGCGATCGAGGCCACGTGGGCGGCATCATCCGAAATAATATGATCTATCACAACGCGGCCCACGACATGGGCGACGTGGGGATCGGCCTGGAAAGCGTCACCGATGCCCGGGTCTACAACAACACCATTTATCAGGAACATGCCTATCCCAATGCCATCGAATACCGCTTTTCGACAACGAGCGGGCTCCTAATCGCCAACAACCTGACCAACAGAGCAATCGCGCAGCGCGATGGGGCCTCTGCCGAACTTTCCAATAATGTTACCAATGCCGAATCGCCCTGGTTTGTCAATCCAGCGGCAGGGGATCTCCACTTGGCCACTCCGATTCCCACCGTGGTGAACCAGGGTCGGGCCATTGATGGTCTGGTTGATGACATGGACGGGGATGCCAGGCCCCAGGGGGGAGGGTACGACATCGGCGCAGATGAATACGATGCGTGCCCGGAATGTTCGGGCGGCGATGTGGTTCTCGATGACGCGATATTTACCACAGGCACCATATGTGAATGCATCTCTGCCACATCCATCACCATCGGAACCTCGGTTACCGTTCAAACCGGCGCCACGGTCACATTTATCGCGCCGGTAGTGCGTATTACCCCTGGATTCCATGCGGAAAATGGTGCTGTTGTACATATCAGGCAAGAGTAGGGTTCCACGCGGTTAGGATTGTGAGGAGGGAGACACAATGACTCATTTCAAAGTTTCCAGATGGCTTGGACTGTCGGTAGTCTGGCTCCTTTTGCTGCCCGGTCATTCTCAAGCCCTAATTATCGACCATACCTGCACAGACGTCACCCAAATTCCCGCTTACTGGATCAATCAGGTGAAAAGCGCACTGCGAATCCACTATGCCCATACTTCTCATGGCGAACAAATAACCGTAGGCCTACAGCGTCTATCCAACGCGAATCCCACCTACAGTTATGAGTCTGAAGATTGCACTGTCCCTGTCACTACCACCAGTTTGAGCCTGATGGATGGGCAGTA
>Ga0172369_10004142_pt1 | contig 18606 bp, 16 predicted proteins | sample LakKiv25m_FD_114539 | JGI IMG/M metagenome (GOLD analysis project Ga0172369, IMG submission 114539) | Freshwater microbial communities from Kabuno Bay, South-Kivu, Congo - kab_022012_11.25m | ecosystem: Environmental > Aquatic > Freshwater > Lake | place: Democratic Republic of the Congo...
AACTTAAAAAGATGTACCGAACTATTATGGATGATAATTTCCCTGATGACATGACAATAAAATTCGGGGAACAGACCCTTATTTATAAAAAGCGCACATGGAAAATCCCCGATGAAAAGACAGGAGAGCTTATAGAAAAGGGGCTTCGCTACGGAGAAAACCCGGACCAGCAGGCTGCGATTTACGAACTGGTTAACGGCAATCTCCTTCTCGGCGGATGTGAGTATATAAATCCCGGCAACGGGCTTGTTAGCAGCATCACCGAAAAAGACATGCTACAGGCAGGAAAACATCCGGGCAAGACAAACTTCACAGACCTTGATAACGCGCTGAATATCCTGAAATACCTCACTGATAAACCGGCTGCCGTAATCCTAAAGCACAATAACCCCTGCGGCGCGGCATACGCAAGCGCTATCTCAGAGGCGTATGAAAAGGCAAATATGGCAGACAGGATTGCAGCCTTCGGAGGATGCCTTGTTGTAAACCGGCCGATGGATAAGAAAACGGCAGAGGCGGTTAATCAGAATTACCTTGAGGTTGTTGCCGCTCCTGATTTTGAAGACGGAGTTGTAGAGATTCTTGCAAAGAGGAAAAATCTCAGGATAATTAGGGTTAAGAAGATAGACGGGCTTAGCAAATACAGGGATTTCCGTTTTGTTGAGTTCAAGGCCTTGATAGATGGAGGCCTTATAGTCCAACAGTCGCAACTAAGCAGGATAAAGTCAAAGAATGATTTCCTTCCTGCAAAGACTGTGTACAGAGGAAAAGAATATGCAACGAAGAGGATGCCGAGTGATAAGGAATACGAAGACCTGATATTCGGCTGGAGCGTTGAAATGGGAATTACGTCAAACTCGGTCATCTATGTAAAAAACGGAGAGACCGTCGGCATCGGCACAGGAGAGCAGGACAGAGTTGGAGTTGCCGAGATTGCGGTATTCAAGGCTTATACAAAATATGCCGATGCATTGTGCTTTAAAAACTATGGAATTCCTTTTAAGACCCTTGAGCTGGAGGTCGCAAGAGGAGAAAAAGATGCAGGCCTCATTGAGGAGATAGACCTGGAGACCAGGAAAAATAAAGGAGGGCTCATCGGAGCAGTGATGGTATCGGACGCCTTCTTCCCGTTCAGGGATGGAATTGATGTTGGAATCAAGCAAGGCGTAACTGCTGTTGTCCAGCCCGGAGGCTCTGAACGTGATTTTGAAGTTATTGAGGCATGCAATGAGGCAGACCCGAAAGTTGCGATGGTGTTCACAGGGCAAAGGGTGTTTAAGCATTAAAAAACAAAAAAATACTAAAGTCGTCATTCTCGCGAAAGCGGGAATCCAGCTTTGTCGGTATATTCTGGATTGCCCGATCAAGTCGGGCAATGACAAAAAGGAGACTATAAAATGGCAGAGACAAAGGCAGTAATAGAAACCAAATTCGGGAATATGGAATTAAAGTTTTTCCAGGACGTCGCGCCCGGACACGTTAAGAATTTTATTGAGCTCGCGAAAAAAGGGTTTTATGACGGCACTACATTTCACCGCGTTATCCCGGGCTTTATGATTCAGGGCGGAGACCCGAATTCAAAAAATCCTGACAGGTCAAGGCACGGCATGGGCGGCCCCGGATATACCATTAAGGCCGAATTCAATGACAGACCGCACAAGAGAGGAACCCTTTCAATGGCGCGGTCTGCAAATCCTGACAGCGCCGGCTCGCAGTTTTTCATCTGTGTTGCGGACGCGCCTTTTCTTGACAGGCAATATTCTGTTTTCGGAGAGGTTGTCTCAGAAATGGAAGTGGCCGACAAGATAGTGAACGAGCCGAGAGACAGAAACGATAACCCGAATGAAAGAATTGAGATTAGGGTGAAGATAACAGAGGCTAATTAGGATCAGCAATATTTTTTTGAAAAGAAAGAGAAAAATAATTAAATATTGATCTTATGTAGTTTCATCAGGTTTGTTGTTCCTTTGGTCCATAAGGGCGAGCCGGCGGTGATGACGATGCTGTCGCCTTTTTTCGCGATTCTTGAACTGAGGAGAGATTTTTCAACCTCCCGTATCATCTCATCGGTGTTTGACATATGCCTTATCAAAAACGCGTTCACTCCCCAGTAAAGCGACATCCTTCTTTTCACATCATCCTGCGGCGTGAAGGCAATGATAGGGACCTTCGGCCTGAATTTGGATACGAGCCTTGCGGTGAATCCGGATTGCGTAAACGCAACTATCGCCTTCGCGTGAATATCCTCGGCAGCGGCGCACGCAGCCTCTGCAACGGCCCCTGAAAAATCCGAGAAAAGCCGAGCAAAGCCGGAGTAATCCCTTTGGCCCGGGGATTTAGACTCTGTGTATCTTATAATCCTGTCCATCATCTTTACGGAATCCGAAGGAAATTTCCCTGACGCCGTCTCTGCCGAAAGCATAAGCGCGTCGCTTCCGTCTATTACCGCATTTGCAACATCGGTGGCCTCTGCCCTGGTAGGCCTTGAATGCTCTGTCATAGATTCAAGCATCTGTGTCGCGGTTATTACAAGCTTGCCTTTATCGTTAGCCTTGCTGATCAGCATCTTCTGTATTACGGGCACTTTTTCAGGAGAAACCTCCACGCCCAGGTCTCCCCGAGCAATCATTATCCCGTCCGCCTCATCAAGTATATTGTCAATATCATCAAGCGCCTCGGGTTTTTCTATCTTTGCAATCAAAGGCAATGAGGCCTGACGCCTTTTAAACCAGTTTTTTACAATTCTTACGTCATCCGCATTTCTTACAAATGAAAGCGCCGTATAATCAACGCCGGTTTTTAAACCAAAGGAGAGGTCGTCTTTATCCTTGTCAGTGAAAGAAGATACTGTAGTTTTCACATAGGGGAGGTTGACGCCTTTTTTATCCCTCAAAATACCGCCCTCAACAACTCTTGCCTTTAACCCGTCGCGGGTCTTGCCTGTTACCATTGCCTGAATCAAACCATCGTCAAAGAGTATCCTGTCGCCTGTCTTTACGTCTTTTCTAAGCGCGGGGTATGAAATGAAGATGTGTTTTCCGTCGCCTATATCTTTACCGCTATGAAGAAATATCTCAGAGCCTTTTTTTAACTCCGCAGAGCCGCCTGTTATAAGCCCGACCCTGATTTTTATGCCTTGCAAATCCTGAAGTATCGCAACGGGTTTTTTAAGCCTTTGGGATTCTTCTCTTATGAGTTTTATGGTTTTGCCGTGGAATTCATAAGTGCCATGAGAAAAATTAAGCCTGGCGACATCCATTCCGCTTTTTATAAGAGAGCGTATCGCCTCGCGGCTTGACGAGGCGGGGCCTATTGTGCAGATTATTTTGGATTTGCGGATATTCATAATTAGCCGTTAGCCGGCTTACAACTTATTTTATCATCTTCTTTTCCGCATGCAATATGCCTCTGCCAGTTCTCGCCTTTTTCCTTGAAGTCAGACCTGTAATGCGCGCCGATGCTTCCCTTCCGCAATAAGGCGGCCTCTGTGATTATCATTGCGACTGTAAGCATGTTTTTCAATTCAAGTTCGCGCCTCGTAAAAAACATCTTATCCAGCATAAAAGACCATTCGGAAAGTTTTGTCTTGGCCTCTTTAAGGGAGGCGGCGCATCTTATTATCCCGACCCTTTCCCACATCAGTTTTCTCAGTGTTGTTCTAATCTCGTCATGTTCAGGAATAGTGTGGTAGGCCTGAGAAAATTGTGAAATATAATCCGATAATTTGAAATCTGTCCCGAATGTGTCGGGATGAGATTTGAGATTTAATACTGCCCTGCCAGTGCGTGCGCCGTAAACAAGCCCCTCAAGAAGACTGTTGCTTGCGAGCCTGTTTGCTCCGTGCACGCCTGTGCATGCCGTCTCTCCCGCTGCATAGAGCCTTCTTATGCTTGTTGCGCCGTTCACGTCTGTTTTTACCCCTCCCATAATGTAATGCGCGGCAGGCGAAACCGGGATAAGGTCTTTTGTTATATCCACATTATATTGAAGGCATGTGGAGTAAATCTGAGGGAACCGTTTTCTGACAAATTCGCTGTTTAAATGGGTCATATCAAGATAGACATGGCTGCTGTCTGTCTTTACCATCTCTGAGATTATCGCCCTTGAAACAATGTCTCTCGGCGCAAGTTCTGCGTTCGGGTGATAACCTTTCATAAAAGGCTCTTTGTTTATATTTCTTAAAACCGCCCCTTCTCCCCTCATCGCCTCGCTCAGCAAAAACTGCGGAGCAAAAGGCGAATAGAGGCTCGTGGGATGAAACTGGATGAATTCCAGGTCTTCAAGCTGCGCTCCCGCACGGTATGCTATTGCCATGCCGTCTCCTGTCGCAACCAACGGGTTTGTGGTCCTCGAAAATATCTGTCCCGCGCCGCCGGTGCAAAGGATCGTTGCCTTCGCGATAACCGCGCTAATTTTTCTTTCTTTTAATACGTAAGCGCCGTAACATTCATTGTCAATGACAATTAAATCTACTGTGAACGCGAAGGGATATTTTTTAACAGTGGGAAATGAACGCGCCTTGTTAAGAAGCACGCGCTCAAGCTCTTTTCCAGTCGCGTCTCCGTGCGAATGAAGGACTCTTTTTCTTGAATGCGCGGCCTCTATCGTAAAATCAAGCTTTGACCCCTCTTTATCAAACTCGGCTCCCCACGATATAAGTTCAAGGATTCTTTCAGGGCCTTCCTCAACAAGTATCTTTACAGCCTCTTCTCTGCAAAGGCCGTCGCCCGCCTTTAGCGTATCCTCATAGTGAATTCCGACCTTGTCCTCGTCGCTTAAGGCAACTGCGATCCCCCCCTGCGCGTATTCGGTGCTGCTTTCCTTGGGCATGTCCTTTGTGGCGACAAGCACATTGCCATGAGGCGCAAGCTCAATCACGGCCCTCAGACCGGCAACCCCGCTTCCGATAATCAGAAAATCAGTTGTTTCTATGTCCATAATTTAAAGGTTACTTCATTAACTCGCTAAAATCAAAGATGTGCATAAAATCTTTTGACAGCTTTGGCTTTACCTTTGAACTTGCTTTTGCTTTGTGGATGATGTACTTAATCCCGTAATCTTTTGCGGTGCGCAAAACCTCTTCCGTATCATCTACAAAAAGAGACTTGTCCTTCTCAAAGCCGAGCTTTTTTTCAGCCTTATGCCAGAACTCAAGCATCTCTTTCGGGTATCCTATCTCGCATGATGTGATTGTTGCGTCAAAATATTTTCCAATTTCGGTTTTTTTGAATTTTAAATCCAGAACCTTATAATGCGCATTAGTGACAAGACAAACCTTCTTCTTCCGCTTCCTGAGCATGATTAAAAAATCCTCAACATGAGGATGAACCTCAATCAGATGCCGTATCTGCTCTTTTAATGCAGGGATATCAAGATTGAGTTCTCTGGACCAGAAATCAATGTCGGTCCAGTTCAGAGTGCCTTCGTGATGTTTGTATTTTTTGAGGAGCTCTTCTTTTGCCCTGCCGAAGGTTATGTCATGCTTTCCCGCGTATTTCTCAGGCACGAGGTGCTCCCAGAAGTAGTCGTCAAAATACTTGTCAAGCAGAGTGCCGTCCATATCAAGAAGCACGTATTTGATTTCATCAAGAGGGATTTTGGCGGGTGATGACATAAAAAGTCTCTGTTAAAGTTTTCCTTTTGTTGAAGGAATCCCCTTAATTTTAGGATTTATTGCAACAGCCTCTCTCAGCGCCCTGCCGAGCCCTTTGAAAACAGCCTCAATAATGTGGTGTATATTCCTTCCGTAAAGCGTATTGATATGGAGCGTGATGCTGCCGTTGCTCACAAAGGCCTGAAGAAAGTCTTCTATGAGGTCCGGGTCAAAATCCTTCAGCTTGCCTTTTTTCGGGAATTCAACCTTATAAACAAGATACGGCCTTCCGCTTATATCCAGGCTTGCCAAGGCAAGCGCCTCATCCATAGGCACGGACGCCTGTCCGTATCTGTTTATGCCCTTCATGTCTCCGAGCGCCTGCTTCAAGGCTTTGCCGAGCACAATCCCGACGTCTTCAACGGTATGATGGTCGTCAATATCCACATCGCCTTTCGCCTTCAGCTTCATGTCAAAAAGCCCGTGCTTGCACATCAGGGAAAGCATGTGGTCCAGAAACGGGATTGGGGTTTTTATTGAGTAATTTCCCTTGCCGTCAAGATTTAAATCCAATGAGATGTCCGTCTCTTTAGTCGTTCTCTTAATCGCTGCCTTTCTCATTTCATCACCCCTCTAAGCGCTTTGATAAAAATATTGTTTTCCTGTTCAGTCCCAACCGTTACCCGTAAGCCTCCGTTCACAACGCCTTTCATATTGCGGACCAGGACTCCTTTTTTTAGAAGCTTTGCATAGATTTTATCAGAATTCGCGGCTTTAAATAATATAAAATTTGCCTCAGAAGGATAGGGCTTTATGCCTTTTATTTTTTCCATAGCCTCCATAAGCCGTTCTCTCTCTGAGATTATCGCTCTTATGACTGCGTTAAGGCTTTTCTTTTGCCGTAGAGCCGATATTGCTATGGACTGGGATAACGAATTCACATTAAACGGAAGCCTTACCTTGTTAACCTCATCAATTATATCTTTTTCTGCAATCATAAAGCCCACGCGCAGGCCTGCAAAGCCGATTTTGCTCAATGTCCTTAGGATTATAAGGTTCTTATAATCGGACGAGAGCGGCAGAAAGCCCTTTTCACTTGAAAAGGGCTGATATGCCTCGTCAACAACAACTATGCCCTTAGACGCGGATATTATTTTTAAAATCCTTTCCGATGAAAAGCAGTTGCCTGTCGGATTGTTCGGAGAACTCAAGAATATCAGCTTTGGTTTATCTCTTTTTACGGCATTAAGTATCTTTTCAGTATCAAGGTCAAATTCGTTATCCAATGGAATTTCAATCTTCTTTTGGCCTAACGCCTGCGAGATGATGCCGTACATTGAAAAGGTTGGAGTGGGATATAAAGCCGGTCCTCCGAATGTTGTTATGAGATAGTAGATAAGCTCGTCAGAGCCGTTACCCAAAAGGATATTCTCCGGATTTACACCAAGATTTTTTGCAAGTATCTTTTTAAGCTCTTTTGCCTCCGGATCCGGATAACGATTTAGTTTCTGTAAGGTCTTTTGAACTTTGACCCTTTGTCTCCACGGCGACTCGCCTGAGGCGAGACCCCTTGACCCTTCAAAAACTGAAAAGGGGCTTTCATTCGCGTCCAGCTTAACCTTGCATGGTATTTCTTTCGCGCTGTATGCGGTTAGCCTCTGCACATTCGGAACAACGAGTTTTTTGATATTCATGGTGATGAATTATAACATCTGCAATGTATATTTTTCTTGACAGGTTATTCCTTTTCATTCCGTCCTATTGTTGAATGATTTTTTATTCAAACAACTTCTGAATAGGCATGAGAAAGAAGTCTTCAAGACTTATACCATCTCCGCCAACGGACAGCTTTCTGACATTCTTTGCAACCTTACCAAAAGCTTCCATGCCGGGCAATACTCCTTTTGCGCGACCGCTTTTCACTTCTATGGCAAGCACGCGACTTCCTTTTGTAAGAATGAAGTCAACTTCACGGTTTACATCTCTCCAGTAATAAACTTTAAAGTTCCTCTCTCTCGCGCTGTTAAGAAGATGAGCGCCGACGGCTGACTCAACAAGTCTGCCCCAGTAATCCCTATTTTTCATTGCTTCCGAAAATGAAAAGTCTCCTTGTGCGCTTATCAACGCGGTGTTCATTACCAGAAGTTTTGGGCTTGAGCCTCTTTGCCTGACAACAGCGCCAGAATACTTTGATAATCCTGCGAGAAGTCCTGAGCCTGAAAGAAGCTCAAGATAATGCGCCAATGTAGTAGTATTGCCAGCATCCAGAAGCTGGCCAAGCATTTTTTGATACGAGAGGATTTGGCCGGAATATGCACAGCCGAGTTGAAAAAGACGGCGAAGAAGCGCCGGCTTATCTACACGAGTCATAAGAAGAATATCCCGCGATACAGTTGTCTCTATTATGGAGTCAATAATATATCGGGACCATCTTTCAGGGTCGCTAACAAGAGGAGCAGCTCCCGGATATCCTCCGAAATATATATATGTATTTAAATTCCAGCCAAATGCGTCACGGCATTCAGTGAACGACCAATGTGTTGCAGGTATAACTTCAAAACGACCTGCCAGACTTTCCGTTAGTCCCTTTTGCATAAGTAAGGGTGACGAACCAAGCAATACGACTTGAAGGGGTTTCTTATTGCGGCTGTCTTCATCCCAAAGCTTTTTAACAATATCAGACCAACCGGATATTTTCTGCACTTCGTCAATAACTAAAACTGCTGATTCTTTTCCACTGATTTTGAGCCTTGCCGTTTCCCACTGTGCCTCGATCCACGAGCGTTCGTGAAGTGTTGGGGTGTCAGCTGAGACATAATGGAATGGGAAATCAATTTTCTTGAGCACTTGCTGAACTGACGTTGTTTTTCCGGCTTGACGCGGACCCACAAGCACTTGAATAAACCTGCGCGGTTCATTCAAGCGAGAAAGAAGTAGGTTATTTATAGGACGCTGGTATATTTTACTCATAGTCTTGAGTAATTTTACTCATAGTCTTGAGCAAAAATCAAGTCAAAAAAGGTGAGCTTATGGTATCACCTTGTTAAGCTGATACTCCACAATCCCGGATGCCCCGGCCATTTTGAGTTTCGGAATTATATCCCGCACAGTTTTTTCGTCAATTATCACCTCAAGCGCATACCATCCCTTATCCGATAATTGTGAAATCGTCGGAGAGTGCATTGCGGAAAGAAGAGTCATGACCCGCTTAAAAGACCTCTCAGGCACATTCATCTTTAGCCCGACCTTTTCCTCTGCGGACAAAGCGCCCTTTAAGAGCATGACAATATTCTGCATCTTCTGCTTCTTCCATTTGTCCTGCCAGGCCTTTTTATTCGCTATGAACCTGGTGCTTGACTCAAGAATAGTTTCGACAATTCTCAGGTTATTAGCCCTTAAAGACGTGCCTGTCTCCGTCAGCTCAACAATGGCGTCGGCAAGATACGGAGGCTTTACCTCTGTCGCGCCCCATGAGAAATCAACCTCTGCCTTAACGCCTTTTGATTTCAAATACCTCTTTGTAAAGCCTACAAGCTCTGTTGCAACGCGTTTGCCGTTTAAGCCTTTTACGCTCTTTATCTTTGAGTCATTCGGAACCGCAATGACCCATTTCACGGGCCTCAGGCCCTCTTTTCCGTAAATAAGCTCGGCAACCTCATACACGTCGGCATTCTGCTCCAGAATCCAGTCCTTGCCGGTAAGCCCGCAGTCCAGGATCCCGTCCTCAACATATCTTGCCATCTCCTGCGCCCTTATCAACATCGCCTGAATTTCAATATCATCAAAGGTTGGATAATAAGAACGGCTTGATACGGAAATCATGTATCCCGCTTTTTTGAAAAGCTTTAAAGTAGATTCCTGAAGGCTTCCCTTCGGAATGCCGAGTTTTAATATTTTATTCATGTCGTTCTCCTTAAACAGTTTTTAGTTATTTATTTATTTATTTTACTAACAGCTATTAGCTAACGTCTGAGCTAACCCCTGTGAGTGAAGTGTCGTGTAACGAGCATTGGTTTTAAATAATTTGTTGAACATTTCTCTTATATGAATGATCCTCTTTCAAGTGCTTTTTCAGGATCATACCAGACAGACTTAACAAAATATTGCAGTTCGGTAATAAACTTCCAAATTACTTCCGGAGCAATAGGATTGTCTTGATGCTGTCTCTTTACTTCCGAATACACAGTCCTCTTGCCAAAAGGCAATCTCTTCGCATGACGAATGAGAAAAACATTATCAACGGCTGTAAGACGACAGTCCTCCGGCTCCATATCAAGATATTCAACAAGCAAATAATAGCGCGACATTGGACACCCTTGTTTTAATCTGGAGGCGGTGCCTGCTGCTTCCTGAAACATTGTCTTATCAAGATTGACTTTACACTCGGCAGCAAGTACCGCCAAGGTCAACATTCCGCTCTCGGTGTTAAGTGCAGCAAAAGAAGGATCAGATGAAAATTTATAATAAATTGACTTGCCAAGTGTAAAGTCAGCATCTTTTTCCTTGATCTCAACGCGGGGTTTCTCACCAAGGTCATGAATACTGGCTGGTGTAAATGCAAGCGACATGAATGCTCGCTGAGGGCCTACGCAAAGCTCAAATTTCGGAAGATCATCAAGAATTCGTGGATCAACAAGCTGAATTAAGAACTCCTCAATAACTGAATTATCCAATTTTAGCTGTCCTTTTTGACGAATCAAAAAGGGAGATTCGGATCGAATAATCAGCTCTACCTCAAGTGTGTCTTTGTACTCGTTCAGCAAACGAGTTAGCTCAATAACTCTTTGCTTTCCTGTTGCGTCTATTTTTTGAATTTTTGCCATCCATGATTCGTAAGCCTTTAACGCTTCTGAGAGAATCGCTTTATCTTCCACAGTGCATTTTTCATTCGCGCAAGCAGCCAGCAATTTATCTTTGTGAGGTGTTTGTGACATCAGATAAATCCCTCCTTACATAAAAATGGTGATGGTGAAATACTTTCAAGTGTTGAAATGGCCTCTCTGATATTATCTGCAACATCACCCGACGCAACCGATAGTGCTTTATCTAAGTGAGAACGCGCTATATCATGGGCTGCATACTTTCTTAATAATTGATTATTTTTTCTCAAAACGATAATATCCTCTTTTATGTTCTTCCCAAACCTGTTTATAAATGCGCGCTCATGGAGTACAACCTTATCAAATGCGCCGATACTCTCTGCTAACTCTAAGAGTATGCGAGAGTTCGAGAATGGAATGCCGCGCACGTTTGATTCCCTTCCAACGATGAGAATCAGGATGCCATTGTTTTTTAAACACTGAACAAGGCTTGTAATAGTTTCGCCCATATCAAGCGTGTATTGAATAACCGTCTTGAACCTATTCCCTCTATTTTTCCTATTAGATCCTATCTCGCTCTCAGCGACTTTTAGAATATCAAAACCAAGCAATTCCATTATGGCACGATAATTCTGATGATAGTTAAAGACATTTATATAAGGAGGACTTGTAATTATTAAATCAATTGAGTCAGTTAGGTGCTCATGCGAACGCCTTGCATCGCATAGCCCCACACTAAGCTTCATGTCAGCCTCTGGAAGAGCATAAAGCTTTTGAATAGTTCCCGAAAATGATTTCCTTATTGATTGAACAAGTTTCCCGTTCCCCGTGCTTTCAGCATCAAATAGAGCATTAAGGCAAATAACAAGTTCATTCTTGACGGTAATACGTGATATAAGTTCTTTTGCGAAATGCAGTAGATTTGCATATTGTTCACGATAATCTGATTTTGGTTCAAGTAAGGGTAAAGTGCTATAAGAGCCTATAAGAGGTTCAACGTGCGACATTGCAGCAGCAGCCAAGTGCTGACGGTTGCTATACGACAAATTGGAAAGGGTAATAAAACGAGCCATTGCGTAAGCCGCGGGGTTAATCTCATGACCAATAGAGCAAAGATTTTTCCGGGCTGATTCAAGTAAAACCGTACCGCTGCCGCAAAAAGGATCGAATGTTATATAACTAGTGAGTGCAAAAGTATCCAATAAATATTCAATAAATTCCGGTGTGAATTGTCCCCGCCAATTGAAAATATTAGACCGCCTCTTATCAATAACATTTAGCTTTGTCTGGCTTAACATACCGTAGTATAACTTTTTTTCTTAATATTTAGTATTCATTTATTATTGCTGTCCAACGACTAAAAATTGTTTGTATATTACCTGAGGGCATGGAAAATATTCAATTTTTTGATGTAAGATTACGTATAGTGAAAAAGTCCATATTCATAATCTTTGCAATCTTGCTCTTTAACCTGTCCATCGTCAGCGCAGAGGTGATTGACCGGGTGGTGGCCTTTGTTGACGATGAAGCGATAACCCTGAGCGAACTTGAGCGCGATTACAAGGCTGCGGCAAAAATCCTGCCTGATATAAAAAAGAAAGAGGTATTAAAGACAAAGATAAACAGGATGCTCCTTTTGCGGGAGGCAAAGAAGCTGCGCATTGAAGGACCTAACCCCGATGCGATTATAAAAGAGTATATAGAATTAAAGCTGAGGACCTTCATTAAGATAACAGAGGACGACCTAAGGGAATTTTATGAGCAGAATAAAAAGGAATTCGGCAAAACGGATTTTGACAGCGCCAGGGACAAGATTGAGGGATACCTGCTTGAAAAAGAGGTCAATGCAAGACTGAAGAAACATATAGAAGAGCTGAGAACAAAGGCCTATATAAAGATTCAGATGGACCCTTGAACAGGCAGTGATTTTTTGTAAAAAAGCCCGTACCATTTATAAACTGTATCCGCCAAGACAATTATTGCAAGCAACACCATTGTCAATACAAGCATGGCGTCTATTTTTAGGGTTAACGCCTCTGAATAAGACGCTGCTCTTGTAGCCTTGCCTATAAAGATGTGTATCAGTTCCCAGGACGCTGTAAGCGTTGTGGTGAACATAAATACCATAGGAATAAATGTTACCCAGGCATATCTGATCTTGCCTGATTTTATGATGAATGTTGTCCCCACGCTCAACGCGATTGCCGCGAGAAGCTGATTGGCAACTCCGAACATGGGCCATATGGTGGATATATTTCCCGAATATATAAGATAGCTCCAGGCTGCAACTACAAGAAGGCTTACAGCTATGTTTCCCGGAAGCCATGCCGTTTGCGCTAAAGGTTTATATACATAGCTTCCAAGCTCCTGAAGAAGGAATCTTGCAACACGCGTCCCTGTATCAACTGTGGTGAGAATGAATAACGCCTCAAACATCAAGGCAAAGTTATACCAGTAAGGCATGAGCCCGGTCATTCCCGGGATGCCTGAAAGGATAGACGCTATTCCCACTGCAAGTGATACTGCGCCGCCGGGCCTTCCGGCAACCTCTGTCCCCACCATTTTTGAAAGCTCGGAAATCCTGTCAACCGGAAATCCGAGCGCGGCTATGGCATCAAACGGGAGATCGGTGTTTATAGCGAAATAATCACCCGGCATAAGGATTGTTGCAGCTATAAGCGCTATCATTGCAACAAAGCCCTCCACAAGCATTGCGCCGTAACCGATAACCGGAATATCTTTTTCGCTTGTAATCATCTTCGGGGTTGTGCCTGAGGATATAAGAGAGTGGAAGCCTGATATGGCGCCGCATGCGATTGTTATGAACATGAACGGGAATAATTTCCCGGGTATTACCGGGCCGCCGCCTTCTGCGAATCTGGTTACTGCAGGCATCTTAATTTCAGGCGCTATAAGAATGACTCCGGCTGCAAGCAAAAGCACAGTGCCTATTTTCATATATGTTGACAGATAGTCTCTCGGACAAAGAAGCATCCAGACAGGAAGAACGGATGCTATGAAGCCGTAAAGGGCAATAGAAAAAATGAGTTTGTTTTTTGAAAGATTAAATAAAGGCTCAAGAAAGGAACCTGGAATGTAATGGCCTGCAATAACCGCTGAAATAAGAAGAATAACTCCGATGCTGCTGACCTCGGAGATCCTTCCCAGCCTTATTTTATAGAGATAGATGCCCATGAAGAATGCTATGGGGATTGTGAGGAATATCGTAAATGTGCCCCATGGACTTTTGGCCAGGGCATTTACTACTGCAAGCCCGAGGCCGGCAAGGGCGACTATTATGATGAAAAGAATTGCGAATGCCGTTGCAAGGCCTCCGACCGGGCCTATTTCCTCTTTTGCTATCTGGGCTAAAGAGCGCCCGTTTTTTCTTACAGACGCAAACAAGATAACCACATCATGAACAGCTCCGCCGAGGGCCGAGCCTATCAGTATCCATAAAAACCCGGGCAGATAACCGAACTGTGCGGCAAGCATAGGGCCTATAAGGGGGCCTGCGCCTGCTATGGCTGCAAAATGATGACCGAAAAGAACCCATTTATTGGTCGGATGATAATCAATCCTGTCTGCGAATTTTTTTGAGGGCGTAATGCGGGACTCGTCAATCGTAAGAACCTTTGCTGCGATGAATGAGGCGTAGAATCTGTAGGTTATCGCATAAAAACATCCCGCTGCTATGACAATCCAGAGGGCGTTAATCTTCTCGGACGGATTTACGGCTGATGTGACCATTGCTATTGCAACGGCAGCAAGAAGCGATATAATTGTCCAGATGAGTTTTTTGAGCATTTTTAATTATACAACAGCAGACTGGGCAGAGTCAGTATTCAGTTATGTGATGGGTTATTAACCCTCTGCATAGTAATTATCCCGCAAGGTAATTTCAAAAAATTTTTCTGCTATAATGTTCTTATGAATCTGACCGAAAATGCCCTAAAAGTGCTCAATGCGAGGTATCTTCTCAAGGATGAAAGAGGGAAGGTAAAAGAAACGCCTGAGGAGATGTTCAGGAGGGTTGCCCGGACTGTTGCCGCTGCCGAAGCTCAATACGGCGGCAATGTTCCTGAATGGGAAGAGAAATTTTACGAATTGATGGCGTCTCTTAAATTCCTTCCGAATTCTCCAACACTCATGAATGCGGGAAAAGACATAGGGCAGCTTGCCGCGTGTTTTGTGCTTCCGGTAGACGACTCAATGAATTCCATATTTGATACCCTGAAAAATGCGGCGTTAATCCTTCAAAGCGGCGGCGGCACGGGTTTTTCATTCACAAGATTAAGGCCCAAGGCTGATATTGTGCGTTCAACAGGCGGTATTGCAAGCGGTCCGGTCTCGTTTATGAAAATCTATAACACCGCAACAGATGTCATAAAACAGGGAGGGGCGCGGCGCGGGGCTAATATGGGGATTCTCCGCATGGACCATCCCGACATCCTGGACTTCATCCGCATTAAGAGGTCTGAGGGAGAGCTGACGAATTTTAATATATCTGTTTCTGTGACTGATGCGTTTATGGAGGCCCTTAAAAAAGGCGGAGAGTATGAGCTTATAAATCCGAGAAGCAAAACAGTTGCCGGAAAGCTTAAGGCGGCTGATGTTTTTAGAGAGCTTGTTGAGAGCGCCTGGGAGACCGGAGACCCGGGGCTTGTATTTATTGACAGGATTAACAGGGATAATCCGACCCCGAATATAGGCGCTATTGAGTCAACAAATCCCTGCGGAGAACAGCCGCTTCTTCCATACGAGGCCTGCATACTCGGTTCGCTGAACCTCTCAAAATATGTTACCCCCCCAACGCCCCTCTTTAGTAAGGGAGGGGGAATAGATTATAATTCTTTGTCTAATGACATAAAAACCGCTGTCCGGTTTCTGGATAATTCCATAGATGTAAATAAATACCCCCTGCCTGTTATAGAGGCCATGCATAAAGGAAACAGGAAGATAGGACTCGGCGTTATGGGATGGGCTGATATGTTGATACTCCTGGGCCTGCCTTACAATCACAAAAAGGCTTTTGAGCTTGGGAAGAAAATAATGAAGTTCATAAGCGGCGAATCAAAAAAAGCCTCTGTGGAATTAGCCGCGGCAAGAGGGGTTTTCCCGAATTTCAAGGGCTCTATCTACGACGCTCCTGAGATGCCGCGTGTGAGGAATGCAACCACGACCACGATAGCGCCTACAGGAACCCTCTCTATAGTTGCGGATTGCTCAAGCGGCATTGAGCCTTTGTTTGCCCTGGCTTATAAGAGGCTTATTCTTGACGCGGAGTTGTTTGAGATTAACAGGCATTTTTTTGATATTGCGAAAGAGCGCGGTTTTTATTCGGAGGAATTAAAGAAAAAGGTTATGAACAAGGGAAACCTCCACGGCATTAAAGAAGTCCCTGATGATGTCAGAAAACTTTTTAAGACAACTCATGAGATTCCGTTTGAAGACCACATAGAGATGCAGGCATGTTTTCAGGAATTCACCGACAACGCAGTGTCAAAGACTATAAACATGCCGCATAAGGCCCAAAGGGAAGATGTTGGAAAGGCCTTCCTTCTTGCTTATGAAAAGGGGTGCAAGGGCATTACTATTTTCAGATACGGGATTAAAAAAGTTGGAACGCTTGTCAGGTTCAGGGATTCGGATTAAAGATGTTCATGTTCAAGAAAATACTGACCCCGTTACTTATGCCGCCGGGCATATTTATTGTTTTATTAATATGTGCGGCAGTATGGCTTTTTTTAAAAAGACGCTGGAGGGCGGGGTTCTTTAATCTTTTGATTGCGTTTTTAATGTGGCTGCTTTCAATATCTCCTGTTTCCGACAGCCTGTTCAGGGGTTTAGAGGCAGAGCTGAAAATGCCAAAAGCGCCAAGCGGTGATGTAATAGCGCTTCTTGGAGGAGGCATTTCCGACGGAAGTCCTGATCTATCCGGCCTCGGCGCTCCTTCCGAAGAAATGTCTGCAAGGATTATTACTGCTGTCAGGCTTCAGAGAAAGCTTGGCGTTCCGATAATTGTATCCGGAGGAAGCGTGTTTAGGGGCAGAAAGGCAGAAGCGGTTGTTGTTAAACGGTTTCTAATGGACCTGGGGGTGCCAGGCGATAAGATTATAGCTGAAGACAGAAGCTGGGATACTATTGAGAATGCCAGGTATTCCCTTGAGATATGCAGAAAATTCAATTATGAAAAAATAATTCTTGTGACATCTGGCTACCATATGAAACGTGCTATAATGAGTTTCCGGAAATACGATGTTGATGTTCTTCCTGTGCCTGCTAATTTCAGAACATGGGAAAATAAAAAATACGGATGGGAAAGTTATCTGCCCGGAGATTTTGACGGCTTTGCAACGGCTTTTCACGAATATTTAGGTCTGATATTTTATAAAATCGCGTATTAAAGGGAGACAGAATATGATACTCGGAGTCAATGTGGACCATGTCGCCACTGTAAGAGAGGCCAGGAAGGGCATAGAGCCTGACCCGGTCATGGCCGCTACCCTTGCGATATTGGGCGGGGCCGACGGCATCACAGTGCATCTCAGGGAAGACAGGCGGCACATACATGACAGGGACTTAAAGATTGTAAGGGAAGTTGTCCCAGTTGAGTTAAATCTTGAGATGGCTGCCACTAAGGAAATGATAGGCATTGCATTAAAGATAAAGCCGGATATGGTAACTCTTGTTCCTGAAAAACGCGAGGAGCTTACAACAGAGGGCGGACTTGATGTAAGAAGACAGAAATTAAATCTTAAAAATGCTATCAGAAGGATTAAGGGCGCCGGCATACCTGTAAGCCTTTTCATAAATCCTTCAATAGAAGACATTAACATCTCCAAGGAAACAGGCGCGGATATGGTGGAGATACACACCGGCCTTTACGCAAATGCGAAGGGCGGCAGGCAGGAAAAAGAGCTTATCCAGGTCGCGCGGTCTGTCAAAGAGGCAATAAGCCTCGGCCTTAAAGCAAATGCAGGCCACGGGCTTAATTATTTCAATGTTAAAAATATAGCTGCCATAGAGGGATTGAGGGGATTGTACATAGGGCACAGCATTATTTCAAGGGCCGTGCTTGTAGGTATAGAAAAGGCAGTAAAGGAGATGAAGGAACTGATTAGCAGTGTTTAGTGTCAGTTTTCAGTGTCAGAGATTATTAAGAACTGGCGCTGACACTAATCACTGACACTTTTTTTTATGATTTACGGAATCGGCATAGACCTGGTCAGGATTGAGCGGATGAAGGATGTTGTTGAAAAGTGGGATAAGAAATTTCTTGAGAGGGTTTTTACAAAGACGGAAATTTCCTACTGCTATGAGAAGAAAAACCCTTATCTTTCGCTTGCCGTGCGTTTTGCCGCAAAAGAGGCCTTAATAAAAGCCATAGGCTCCGAGGTTCCCGTATCGCTTACCGACATTGAGATTTCAAATACGCCAAACGGCAGGCCTGAGATAAAAGTCAACGGGAAGTTGAAAAGATTTTTTGAAGAAAAGGCGATCAAGCAGGCCTTGATAAGCCTTAGCCACGAAAAAGACTACGGCATTGCCTGCGTGGTGCTGGAAAAGTAATTGGATATACATCATTTAAAAGTTTTTTTATCTGTTTTTAAAAATAAAAGTTTCTCAAAGGCATCCGAACAACTGCATCTTACACAGCCTACCGTAAGCAGTCATATAAGGGCTATAGAAGGAGAACTGGACTGCAGGCTTTTTGACAGGATAGGCAGAACCATAATCCCCACAAAAGAGGCAGAACATCTTTATACGCATGCCGCGGAAATCGTAGAGAATTTTAAAGGAATCAAGACAAAGGTAAGGCAGTTGGCGGAGGACATAAAAGGCGAGCTTGTGATCGGCGCAAGCACAATCCCCGGAACGTATATAATCCCGTCTATAGTATCCGAATTCAAGAGAAAATACCCTGCCGTATCTTTTCAGGTTTTGATAGGCGATTCAAAAAAGATAACCGATATGGTTATGAACCACGAGCTGCTCCTTGGCATTGTAGGCGCAAAAATGGATCATGGAAAGGCAGAGTATTTTCCCTTCATTGAGGATGAGCTTATCCTTGCTGCAGCGCCTAAAATTTTAAACAAAAAAGCGGTAAATAATGAGGAGCTTATTGATATTCCGTTTGTGATTAGAGAAGAAGGTTCGGGCACGAGAAAAATAATGGAGAAATACCTGTCT
>Ga0172369_10004145_pt1 | contig 18603 bp, 17 predicted proteins | sample LakKiv25m_FD_114539 | JGI IMG/M metagenome (GOLD analysis project Ga0172369, IMG submission 114539) | Freshwater microbial communities from Kabuno Bay, South-Kivu, Congo - kab_022012_11.25m | ecosystem: Environmental > Aquatic > Freshwater > Lake | place: Democratic Republic of the Congo...
CAGGCCATGTGGCATTCGCTGACGGCGCGGGCCTGCCAGGTCGGCAGCTGACGCAGCGGGGTGATGCCGTAACCCATCATCTGGCCGGCCCACAGGCGCACCGACAGGCCCAGGTCGGGGTCATTGAGCTGCGCTTCGCCGCTGAGGATCAGGCCCAGACGGGTGGGCAATTGGCCCTGCGTCAGCAGCATGCTGTCGGCAGCCAGGGTTTCGGTGGTGAATTGCCCGGCCAATTGCTCCAGTACCTTTTTGCTCAGTTGCCCCCACACCGGATGGCTGGCCAGCAACACGCTCAGGGGCAGGTGTTTTTTGTCGCGATGGGGCATGATGCAAAACCTTAGGATCGATCAGGGGTGGTGGTTTCTCACGGCATGGCCGAACCTGAGCATGCGCGTGGCGATCACGGTTTCGGCCAGAAAGCACAGCAGCGCCAGCAGAAAGCAACTCACGCCCAGCAGAAACAGCAGCGTGGCGATGCGAAAAATCTGCAACTCGGTGGTTTCGCCCAGAAACAGCGCCATGATGGTCAGTCCGATCATGATGGCGCAAAACGTCAGCAGGGCAATGCAGGTGTTGACCAAGCGGCCGCGCAGGCGCAGTTGGCGCAATTCGTCCAGTGCGGGCGACATGGAGATGCCGGGCGCAGCCTGTTCGATGCGCTGCTCCAGCACACGGGCGCGGTCGATGATGCGCGCCAGCCGGCCCGCCACACTGCCGATCATGCCGGCGACGGCGGTGAGCAGAAACACCGGCGCGACGGCCAGCTGGATGCCGTGGGTGACGGTGTCAAGATCGGTGGCAAAAAACATGGTGCGCGGTGGGAACTGGCGCCCGAGTTTAGGCCTTGGCTGAGACGGGGGGGCTGGCCGTGGCGCGGGCGTGCAGGATGGCGTGGGCCACTTCGGCAAAGCCGGCTCCGCGTTCGGCCTCGGTGAGGTAGCGCGGCCGATGCGTCAAGCGGGCTGCGCAAGGCCGCAGGTTGGCCACCCCCACGCTGTGGCGGAAGTGCTGGAACATCGGCTGGTCGTTGCCCGAATCGCCCACAAACACCCAGTGCGCCAGTTCCTGACGAAGGTCGTGCCCCAACAGTTGCTGCACCAGCCAGCAGGCGCCTTGCCATTTGTTGAAATCGGCATAGCAACCGTGGATGTGGATGCTGCTGACGCTGGTGACCATGCCTTCGTCGTGCAGGAGGGCCAGCACCTGCTGCACCACCGTGTCGGGCAGGTGCTGGTGCTCGTTGTAATCGAAGGCCAGATCGGTTTCGCGACCGCCCACGTCTTGCGCGCGGCGGATGGCAGGCACTTCGCGCAGCACGCGCTGTGCCACCTGTTCCATGCGCAAGGCGTTTTGCGCGCGCTCTTCGGCGCTTTGTTGATAGATTTTGCTGAACCGGGGCGCCTTGGGGTCTGCAGCGCCAGGCGCGATCGGCGGCCAGGTGGCCGGCGCGAACGCCAGTGCGCCGTTTTCAGCCAGAAGGGCATCCATCGGCCAGGGGGCTTGCCCCTGGGCTGGGTCGCCATGGACCAGGCGCGCGCACCAGCCAGAGTGCCGACCGGTCACCGCAATCACGGCCAGCCCGGCGCGGCGCAGGTCAGAGAGCGCTTGGAGTGCGTCGGCGGTGATGGCGCCGGCAGTGGTCAGCGTGTCGTCGATGTCGGTGAAAACGCCGGTGATCAAGCGGCGCTCGGCCAGTGGCCATTGGGCAAGGGGTTCCATGCGCGCGGTGTGGGGCAAGGTCGGGTGGTGAGCGAGCGGGAGGTCAAGCGGGCCGAATCAAAGACGATTCAGCCGGCGTTTTGCAAGGCCAGCCCGGCGTGTTCGCGCAAGGGGTGAAACTCGATCTTGGGAAAGCGCTCCTGCGCCAGCCGCACGTCGTACGGGCTGGTGCACAGGTAGGCCAGCGCGTCGGCGGCGTCACGCGCCAGCCGCTGCGGGTAGGCGTGCATGAATTCCTTCAGGTCGGCCTCGGTCGGTGCTGTGATCCAGCGGGCCCCGGTGTACTGGCTGTTTTCCAGCCGCACGTCGGCGTCGTATTCGCTTTTCAGGCGGTGCTGCACCACTTCAAACTGCAATTGTCCCACCGCGCCCAGCAGCATGTTGCCGCCCATCTCGGGGCGAAAGACCTGGATGGCGCCTTCCTCGCCCAGTTGCGCCAGGCCCTGTTGCAACTGTTTGGTGCGCAGCGGATTCTTCAGCACCACCGTGGTGAACAGTTCGGGCGCAAAGAACGGCAGCCCGGTGTAAAGGCGGTTGACGCTGCCGTCGGTGATGGTGTCGCCCAGCTGCACGCCGCCGTGGGTGGTGAAGCCGATGATGTCGCCCGCGTAGGCTTCGTCCACCGCTTCGCGGCGTTGGCTCATGAAGGTGACCACGCTGGTGGGGCGCAATTCCTTGGCGGTACGCATCACCTTGAGCTTCATGCCCGGTGCGTAGCGGCCACTGGCCACGCGCACAAAGGCGATGCGGTCGCGGTGGTTGGCGTCCATGTTGGCTTGCACCTTGAACACCACACCGGAAAAGGCGGTGTCGTCCGGCGCCACGGTTTCGGTGACACGTTCGCTGCCGCGCAGGCTGTAGCTGGTGCGCGCGCGCGGGCTGGGTGCCAGATCCACCAGCGCATCCAGCACTTCCATCACGCCAAAGTTGTTGACCCCGGAGCCGAAAAACACCGGCGTTTGTTGGCCCGCCAGAAAGGCTTCGCGGTTGAATGCGGGGCTGGCGCCGGCGGCCAGTTCCATGCTGTCCTGGGCGGCGTCCCAGGCGAGGCCAAAGCGCGCACGCAGCGTGTCGGTGCGGGTGAGGGGCACGGTTTCAAAGTCTTGCGGACGGCGCTCACTGCCGGCTTCGAACACCGTCATGGTCTGGCTGCGCAGGTTGATGATGCCGCCGAAGGTTTTGCCCTGGCCCACCGGCCAGGTCATGGGCACGCAGGGCATGCCCAGTTCGCGCTCCACTTCGTCCAGAATGTCCAGCGGGTCGCGTACTTCGCGGTCCATCTTGTTCACGAAGGTGATGATGGGGGTGTTGCGCTGGCGGCAGACTTCGATCAACCGGCGGGTTTGCGATTCCACGCCGTTGGCCGCGTCGATCACCATCAGCGCCGAATCCACGGCGGTCAGCACGCGGTAGGTGTCTTCAGAAAAGTCCTTGTGGCCGGGGGTGTCGAGCAGGTTGACCACATGGTCGCGGTAGCTCATCTGCATCACGCTGGAGGCCACCGAGATGCCGCGCTGCTTTTCAATTTCCATCCAGTCGCTGGTGGCGTGACGGCTGGCCTTGCGCGCCTTGACGGCGCCGGCGATCTGGATCGCGCCGGAAAACAGCAACAGTTTTTCGGTCAGCGTGGTTTTGCCGGCGTCCGGGTGGGAAATGATGGCAAAGGTGCGGCGGCGACGGGTTTCTTGGCTGTACGACACGGGGAGTTTCTCGAATCAGGGGCGGGCAACCCCAGGTGCCGGGCTGCAATGCCATCGGTCAGGGTCGCTGAAGGGGCGATTTTACTGGCACGTGCCGCTCTGAAATTTGACCTTGAGCGGCCCGTGTGCCGTCATCAATTGGTGCTAAATTGGGGCGAACGAACACAACGCAGGAGAACCCCATGAACACCGCCACGCCGCAGTCCCCTTCGGCCCACCAACTGGTGCGCCACACGGTTGCATTGGTACTGGCGGGTGGGCGGGGCTCCCGGCTCAAACAGCTGACCGATACCCGTGCCAAGCCCGCGGTGTATTTCGGCGGCAAGTTCCGCATCATCGACTTTGCCTTGTCCAACTGTCTCAATTCAGGAATTCGCCGCATGGCGGTACTGACGCAGTACAAATCGCATTCGCTGATGCGCCACATGCAACGCGGCTGGAGTTTTCTGCGTGCCGAGCTCAACGAGATGGTTGACCTGTTGCCGGCGCAGCAACGGGTGGGCGAAGAGCATTGGTATCGTGGCACGGCCGATGCGGTGTATCAGAACCTGGACATCATCCGCTCCAGCCGGCCGCGTTTCGTGGTGGTGCTGGCCGGGGACCATGTGTACAAAATGGATTACTCCGTCATGCTCAAGGACCATGTGGCACGTGGCGCCGGCTGCACCGTGGGCTGTCTGGAAGTGCCGCGCAGCGAAGCGTCGGCCTTCGGGGTGATGGCGGTGGACCCACAACGCGCCATCACGGCATTTGTCGAAAAGCCGGCTGACCCGCCGGCCATGCCGGGCAAGGCCGACGTGTCACTGGCCAGCATGGGCATCTACATCTTTGATGCCGATTACCTGTATCAACTGCTCGAACAGGACATTGCGGACCCCGAATCGGAACACGACTTCGGCAAGAACGTGATTCCGCGCGCGGTGGCCGAAGGGCGCGCAGTGGCGCATCCGTTTGGGCTTTCGTGCGTGTCACGCATCAAGAGCGACACCCCCTACTGGCGCGACGTCGGCACCATCGACGCCTTCTGGGCGGCCAACCTGGACTTGGCTTCCACGGTGCCGGAGCTCGACATCTACGACCCCGACTGGCCAATCTGGACTTACCAGCGGCAGTTGCCTCCGGCCAAGTTCGTGCCGGACAAAGACGGTCACAACGGCGTGTATGTGAACACCGTGGTATCGGGTGGCTGCATCGTGTCGGGCTCTTACCTGGCGCATGCGGTGCTGTTTTCCGAAGTGCGGGTGCATTCGCAATGTCACATCGATGAAGCGGTGATCCTGCCCGACGTGGTGATCAACCGTTTTTGCCGATTGCGCAAGGTGGTGATCGACCGGGGGTGCGAGCTGCCCGAAGGCTTGGTGGTGGGCGAAGACGCCGCGCTGGATGCGCGCCGCTTCGAGCGCACCGAAGGCGGCGTGGTGCTGATCACACGCGACATGCTGGCGCGGTTGCAATGAGGGTGCGGGTATGAAGGTATTGCAGGTCAGCGCGGAAATTTTTCCACTGCTCAAAACCGGCGGGCTGGCCGACGTGGCCGGTGCGCTGCCGCAAGCCTTGGGCAACGCCGGGGCCGATGTGCGTGTGTTGTTGCCGGGGTTCGCGCCGGTGCTGGCGGACTTGCACGACAACCGATTGCTGACCCCGCTGACCACCCCGTGGGGCGAGGCGATTGCGGTGCGCCAGGGGCGGCTGGCCAGCCTGGATCTGGCCGCCTACGTGATCGATGCGCCGGCCTTGTATCTGCGTCCCGGCACCCCCTACGAAGATGCCCAGCACCAGCCGTTTTCGGACAACGACCGTCGCTTTGCCCTGCTGGGCTGGGTGGCGGCGCAGCTGGCGGCCAGGCTGGACGAGCAGTGGCAGCCGCGGGTGGTGCACAGTCACGACTGGCACGCCGCTCTGGCGGGCGCCTACATGGCTTACCTGCCCCCGCAACGCGCGCGCGTGGCCAGTGTCTTTACCGTGCACAACCTGGCGTATCAGGGTCTGTTTGCGCCACGCCACTTTTTTGAACTGGGCTTGCCGGCGTCGGCGTTTGCCGTGGATGTACTGGAGTTTCATGGCCAACTGTCGTTCATGAAAGCCGGTCTGTACTACGCCGACCACATCACCACCGTGAGCCCGACCTACGCGCGCGAAATCCAGACGCCCGAGCAGGGCTGTGGGCTCGATGGCCTGTTGCGCACCCGTGCAGCCGATCTGAGCGGCATTCTCAACGGCGTGGATGAGGCTGTCTGGAACCCGGCGCACGATGCCGCGCTGGCGGCGCCTTTCGATGCGCGTCAAATTGAAGGCAAGGCGCGTTGCAAAGCCGCGTTGCAGCAGGCGCTGGGGCTGACGGTGCAGACCCAGGCCCCGCTGTTTGGCGTGGTCAGTCGCCTGACCGAACAAAAAGGCTTGCATCTGGTGCTGGACGTCGTAGACGCGTTGATGGCGCGTGGCGGACAGCTGGTGGTGCTGGGAACTGGGGAGGCCGCGCTGCAAAAAGCGTTTGCCGAACGCGCGCGGGCCCACCCCGGTGCCATGTCGGTGCGCATCGGGTACGACGAGCCCTACGCGCACCAGATATTTGCCGGCAGTGACGTCACCCTGGTGCCGTCGCGTTTCGAGCCGTGTGGTTTGACGCAGATGTACGGGCTGAAGTACGGCAGCTTGCCGCTGGTGCACCGGGTGGGTGGGCTGGCCGACACCGTGGTGGATTGTTCGCTGGAAGATCTGGCCGATGGCAAGGCCAACGGCTTTGTCTTTGAACGCTTTGATGCCCATACCCTGTCGCGCGCGGTGGCGCGCGCGTTTGCCTTGTATGCGCGGCCTTCCCTCTGGCGCCAGGTGCGCGCCCGCGGCATGCGTCAGCCGCTGGGCTGGGGGCAGGCCGCTGCCCAGTATTTGGCGTTGTACCGGCGCCTGTGTCATTGACGAGCGCAGCCCGTAGCGCTTGCCACCATGCCTGATTCGATTCTGTCCCAGCGCCGTGCCGGCGTGGTCTTGCACCCCACCTCGTTGCCCGGGCCGAACGGCAGCGGCGATCTGGGCCCCAACGCGTATTACTTTGTCGATTGGCTGCACAGCGCGGGGTTGACGCTGTGGCAAACCTTGCCGCTGGGGCCGGTGGGGCCGGGCGATTCACCGTACATGGGCAGTTCGGCCTTTGCCGGCAATCCGATGCTGGTGGCGCTGGAACCCCTGGTGCAGGCTGGCTGGCTGGCCGCGGACAGCACTCGCAACGCCTTTGATGCGCTGCGGGTCGATTACCCGCAGGTGACACCGTGGCGCATGCAGCGCCTGCGCGAGGCCTTTGCCGGCTTTGAAGCGCGGGCTACACCGTCGCAACGCCAGAGCTGTCAGGATTGGTGTGCCATCCAGCAGGACTGGCTGGACGACTATGTGCTCTTCATGGCACTGGATCGGTACCACGGCGCGCAACCCTGGCCGCAGTGGCCAGAGCCGCTGGCGCAGCGCGATGCCCGTGCGCTGGCTCAGGCACGCCAGCAACATGCGATGGAGTGCGCGTTCTGGCAGTTTGTGCAATGGCAGTTTGATCAGCAGTGGCAGGCGCTTAAACGCTATGCGCACGACCATGAGGTTTTGCTGGTGGGCGATCTGCCGATTTTTGTGGCGCATCACAGCGCCGACTGCTGGTCACGGCCTGATTTGTACCTGCTGGATGCGCAGGGGTTGCCGCGCAGTGTGGCCGGCGTGCCGCCCGACTTCTTTTCCAGCACCGGGCAGCGCTGGGGCAACCCGCTGTACCGTTGGGACACCATGGCGCAGGACGGCTACGCCTGGTGGGTGGCGCGGGTGCGCCGCCAACTGGCCTTGGCCGACATCATCCGCATCGACCACTTTCGGGGCTTTGTCGACTACTGGGCGATCCCGGCGGACGAACCCACCGCGGTGCATGGCGCCTGGCAGCCGGGGCCGGGCGCGGCGCTGTTTTGCGCCCTTGAAGAAGCGCTGGGCTCCTTGCCGATCGTGGCCGAAGACCTGGGCATCATCACGCCGGCGGTGACCGAGTTGCGCCACAGTCTGGGTTTGCCGGGCATGCGGGTGATGGAGTTCGCCTTTTCGGGCGATGCCGGTCATCCGTTTTTGCCGCACAACTACGTGCCCGAGACCGTGGTCTACACCGGCACCCACGACAACGATACCGTGCAGGGCTGGTGGGCCGGTTGCAATGACCACGAACGCCAGTTTGCCCGTCACTACCTGGAGACGGACAGCGCCGACGTGCATTGGGCCATGATCCGCGCCGGCTGGATGTCGGTGGCGCGCCAGGCGCTGTGCCAGTTTCAGGACGTGCTGGGGCTGGATACCCGCCATCGCATGAATACGCCCGGTGTGCAAGGCTGTTGGACCTGGCGTTTCAGCTGGGACTGGGTGGGCCCGCAGGTGGCGCGACGCATGGCGACGTTGACGGCCGCCAGTGGCCGCGTGGGCTTTGACCGCATGGGGCTTTGAAGAACCGGCGTGGGCTGTGGTGGTTCAGGCCGAGTCTTTGGATCTTTGCACCTTCAGCACCGATGCCGTGCGCCGCAGGTTTCTGAACACGGTCTCCAACTGGCTGAGGTCGCGCACGCTGATCACGAAGCGCAGGTCCATCACCCCGTGGGCCGACACGTCGTTCATGTCGATCTGGGTGATGTCGGCTTCCGCTGCCGCCATGGCACTGGCCACCCTGGCCAGCACGCCCTTGCCGTTTTGCACCGTGACCACAACGCCGGTTTCAAAAGCGCGTACCGGTTGATCGGACCATTCAACCCCGATGAAGCGCTCACTGTCCTTGGTTTGCAGTTTCTTGGCCACCAGGCAATCTTCGGCATGCACGGTCAGCCCTTCACCACGGCCCAGGTAGCCCACGATGGCGTCGCCCGGAATCGGTCGGCAACATTTGGCAAATTGCACCGAGGTGTTTTCGCTGCCATCGATTGGCACGCTGGACTGCGACACCGTTTCGCCGGCCACGAAGCGTTCGCGTGTCAGCAGCAGCGCGTCGGGCTTCTCGCCGGTGTCGGCCAGCAGGCCGGTGAGCCGTTTGGCAACGATGCTGGCGATGCGCTTGCCTTGGCCGATGTCGGTCATCAGTTCGGCTGTGCTGCGGTTGCCGCTGAAGCGCAGCAGCTTGTCCCACACGGCAGCATGCGGGCCCGTTTGATCGGGGATGCTTTCGATACCCTCGGCGCGCAAGGCCTGCGCCAGCATTTTTTCGCCCAGATGTTCCGATTCGGTCAGCTTCAGGGTGCGCAAATGCTGGCGAATTTTGGAGCGCGCGCGGGCGGTGCGCACAAAACCCAGCCAGGCCGGATTGGGGCTGGCCTCGGGTGAGGTGATGATCTCGATCACGTCGCCATTCTTGACTTCGGTGCGCAGCGAAACCAGTTCGTTGTTGACCTTGGCGGCCTGGGTGCGGTCGCCCACGTTGCTGTGGATGGCGTAGGCGAAATCGACCACCGTCGCGCCCCTGGGCAGGGCCATGATCTGGCTGCGCGGGGTGAACACATACACCGCGTCCGGGAACAGGTCTACCTTGACGTGGTCCCAGAATTCGGCGGCGTCGCGCGTTTCGTCCTGAATGTCCAGCAGAGACTGCAACCACTTGGAGCTGCTGCGATCGCCGGTCTCGGCAGCACCCGTTTGCTCCTTGTACAACCAGTGCGAGGCCACGCCGGATTCGGCCACCAGGTGCATCGATTCGGTACGCAGCTGGAACTCCACATTGATGCCCGACGGACCCACCAGCGTGGTGTGCAGCGACTGGTAGCCGTTGATCTTGCTGATGGCAATGTGATCCTTGAAGCGGCCGGGCACCGGTTTGTAGAGCTGGTGCAGCACGCCCAGCGCGGTGTAGCAGTCCAGCAGCTTGGGCAGGATCACGCGAAAGCCGTAGATGTCGGTCACTTGCGCGAAGCTGAGGTTCTTTTCGTCCATCTTCTTGTAGATGGAATAGAGCGTTTTCTCGCGCCCGGCGATGCGCGCCGGAATGTGCAGTTTGGCAAACGACGCGTCCAGATCGGACTGCACCTTCTGGATCAGGTCGCGACGCCGGTTGCGGGCCCGGGCGATGGCTTTGGCCAGGATGGCATAGCGCCAGGGGTGCAAATACTGGAACGAGAGGTCTTGCAGCTCCCGATAGGTCTGGTTCAGACCCAGACGGTACGCAATGGGCGCGTACACGTCCAGCGTTTCCGAGGCGATGCGTTGCCACTTTTCACGCGGCGCGTCCGACAAGGTGCGCATGTTGTGCGTGCGGTCGGCCAGCTTGATCAAAATGACGCGCACGTCGCGCGCCATGGCCAGCAGCATCTTGCGAAACGATTCGGCCTGACCTTCTTCGCGCGTATTGAATTGCAGCTTGTCGAGTTTGGTCAGGCCGTCCACCAGTTCGGCCACCGGCACGCCAAAACGCTCGATCAGGTCGGTCTTGGTGATGCCGCAGTCTTCCATGGCATCGTGCAGCAGCGCTGCCATCAATGCTTGCGCGTCCAGCTTCCACTGTGCGCATTGGGCGGCCACGGCAATCGGGTGGGTGATGTAGGGCTCGCCGCTGTTGCGCAATTGGCCCAGGTGCGCCTGGTCGGCGTAACGGTAGGCTTGCAGCACGTGTTGCTGGTCGGCCTCGCTCAGGTAGTCCAGCGTGCGGGTCAGGGCGGCAAAACTGGCTGCTGCCGCGTTGGCTTGCGCCACCGCCGAGCTGGAGCCTTGTTTGCCGAAATTGGTCATGTCACGAATATAGCGCGCCCCTCGGAGCATGGCGCGCCAGAAAACAAAAAAGCACCGCGGGGCGGTGCTTGGATCGGGCCGGTGAAGCGCAGTCTCAGATCGGCACTTTTTTCAGCATTTCGATGCCGATCTTGCCGGCGGCAATTTCGCGCAGCGCGGTCACGCCGGGCTTGTTCTTGCTTTCCACCTTGGGGGTGTGACCGTGGCTGAGCATGCGGGCCCGGTAGGAAGCGGCCAGCACCAGCTGGAAGCGGTTGGGAATCTGCGTCAGGCAGTCTTCGACAGTAATACGGGCCATGAGAACTCCAGGTGGAACAGTGCGCTAGCCAATGTGCAGCGCCTTGAAGGTATCTGCCCTTGCGCGGCGTTGCGAAAGGTACTTCAGTCGTTGTGAATGGACGATCGATTTCATGTCGAAAAGCGCCCGTTCAAACGTCTCGTTGATTATAACGAAGTCGAATTCGTGCACGTGGGCCATTTCCTGGGCGGCGTTTTCCAGCCGCACCTCGATCACGGCGGCGGAGTCTTCGCCGCGGCGCTCCAGCCGCGCGCGCAGTTCATCCCAGCTCGGCGGCAAGATGAACAGCGTGACCGCGTTGGCAAACAGGCGTTTGATCTGCAAAGCACCTTGGTAGTCGATTTCCAGGATCACGTCGGCGCCTTGCGTCATGCGTTCTTCAATGGCCTTCTTGGAGGTGCCGTAGCGGTGATTGTGCACGTGCGCCCATTCGACGAAGGCGTCGGCTTTCACCATGGCGTCGAACTCGGCGTCGGAGACAAAATAGTATTCGCGCCCGTGCTTTTCCTGGCCGCGCGGGGCCCGGGTGGTGTGTGACACCGAGGGCTGCACCTGCGCATCGAGTTCCATCAGGGCCTTGACCAAGCTGGATTTGCCGGCCCCGCTGGGAGCCGCCACCACATAGAGATTGCCGGGATAGTCCATGCCGGGGCGCTTCATTCGATGTTCTGGACCTGTTCGCGCATTTGCTCGATCAGCACCTTCATGTCCACGCTTATGTGGGTGAGCTCCAGCGCGGCCGATTTGGAACCCAGCGTATTGGCCTCACGGTGCAGCTCCTGAATCAGGAAATCCAGTCGCTTGCCGATTTCGCCGCCCTTGTCCAGCAGACGCTCGATCTCGTCCAGGTGCGATTGCAGACGGGTCAGCTCTTCGGCCACATCGATGCGAATGGCAAACGCGGTGGCTTCGGTCAAGGCGCGCTCGTGCGCCAGCTCAGAGCTGACGTTGCTCTCGCCCAGCGCCATGGCTTCATTCCAGCGATCCAGAAAACGCTGGCGTTGCTGTGCCACCAGTTGCGGGATCAGCGGGGCGGCCCGTTGTGCCAGTTCACGCAATTGGCCGATGCGTTCACGCAACATGCTGACGAGTCGGGCGCCTTCGCGCTCGCGCGCACTGAGCAGGGCTTTCAGGGCCTGGTCGGTCAGCGCCAGCAGTTCTTTGGGCCATTGTGGGTGGGTTGAGGTAGCAGGTTCGGCGGAGAGCCGGATGACGTCGGCCACGCTCAAGGCCAAGGCGCCCGGAAGCCAGGCTTTGACTTGGTCCTGGATGGCGTTGAGCCGCTGCAGCAGTTTCACCGACGGTTCGCTCACCGGGTCGGTGGTGGCGGATTCCACGGCGGCCCGCAATTCGACCTTGCCGCGTTTGAGGCGGCTGGTCAGGCGCTCGCGCAGGGCCGGGTCACAGTGGCGCAGTTCGTCGGGCAGCTTCAGGGTGAGGTCCAGAAAGCGGCTGTTGACGGCGCGGATTTCAATGCCCAGGCGCTGCGATGGGGCTGAGGGGGATGTTGCGTCCCCCGCTGCCGGGGTCGCCCTGCTTTGGCAACTGGCGTACCCCGTCATGCTATAAACGGCCATGAAATTCTGTCCTTGGTTGTTGTGCGCTCCCGCATTGCCCTGATTCCAGGGCCCGCCGAGTCATTTTCACCCCGAAATTATGTCAAAGGTCAAACCGTCGCCGCTTCCGCCGGGTGCCGTCATCGGCGGCTACCGGATTGTGCGCCGTGTGGCTGCAGGCGGATTTGGAGTGGTTTATCAGGCGGTCGGCGGCGACGGCCAGACGGTGGCGATCAAGGAATACCTGCCCGCCACCTTGACCAGTCGCGAGCCCGGTGCCCTGACGCCGCAGGTGGAACCCGACAAACTGTCGCTGTACCGGTTGGGCCTGAAAAGCTTTTTTGAGGAAGGCCGGTCACTGGCTCAGATTTCCCATCCCGCGGTGGTGAGCGTGATGAACTTCTTTCGTGAAAACGAAACGGTTTACATGGTCATGAACTACCTGGAAGGTGCCAGCTTGCAGGATTTCATCGTGCTGGCGCGCGACCTCAAGCAGGCCAAGGTGTTTCGTGAATCGACCATCCGTTCCCTGTTTGAAGAGGTTTTGCGCGGCTTGCGCATCGTGCACCAGCACAAGATGCTGCACTTGGACATCAAGCCGGCCAACATTTTCATCACCAACGACGACAAGGCGGTCTTGATCGACTTTGGTGCCGCGCGCGAAGTGCTCAGCAAGGAAGGCAACTTCATCCGGCCCATGTACACCCCGGGTTTTGCCGCACCCGAGATGTACCGGCGCGACAGCACCATGGGCCCCTGGACCGACATCTATGCCATCGGCGCGTGCATGTTCGCCTGCATGCATGGTTACCCGCCCAGCGAGGCGCCGCAGCGCAAGACCGACGATCCGATGGTGCAATCGTTCAAGCGTCTGCAGGGGGTGTATTCCGACAACCTGATCGAAGTGGTGCAGTGGTGCATGTCGCTCGATCCGATGGCTCGGCCGCAGTCGGTTTTTGCGCTGCAAAAAGAACTCAACAGCCCGGGCGAGCGTCGCTACACCAAGCTCAGCATGGGCGAAATGGTGCGCTTGCAAGTGGGTTCGATGATGTCGGGTGCCAAGAAGACGGTGCTGCGCTCGACCAAACTCAATCGCAAGTGACATGAAGTTTTCTGTCTTCCAGGTCAGCCGCAAGGGTGGCCGTAAAAAAAACGAAGACCGCATGGGCTATTGCTACACCCGATCGTCGGCAGTGTTCGTGCTGGCCGACGGCATGGGGGGTCATCCGCAGGGTGAAGTGGCGGCCCAGTTGGCGCTGGAAACGGTGGCCAAGCTGTTCCAGAAGGAAGCGCGCCCCGAGCTGCCGGACGCCCAGACCTTTCTGGCCGACGCGGTCATGGCGGCGCACCGCCAGATCCTGCACTACGGCATTGACCAGGCCATGTTGGATTCCCCGCGCACCACGCTGGTGTTGGCCGTAGTGCAAAAGGGCACGGTGTGCTGGACCCATTGCGGTGATTCACGCTTTTATCTGGTGCGTCAGGGCAATCTGGTGACCCGAACCCGTGACCATTCGGTGCTGGAGCAGCAACAGGGCCGGGTGGCCAATGACGCCGGGTTGGAGGAAACCAACCGCAACATCCTGTTCACCTGCCTGGGATCGCCGACCAAACCGGTGTTTTCGGTGTCGGGCCCGCTGACCTTGTTGCAGGGAGATCGGCTGATGCTGTGTTCCGACGGGCTCTGGTCGGCCCTGCCCGAGCAGGACATTGTGCAGGAGTTGAGCGAAAAGCCGGTGGATTCGGCTGTGCCCGATCTGGTTGAAAGTGCTTTGCGCGCCACCGGTTCTACGTCGGACAACGTGACTTGCCTGGCCATGGCGTGGGAAACCCCCGACGTCGAGAACAGCGCACACCATCCGGTCACGGCCGAGGCCATCACGGGTGGTTTTTTCGCCTCCACCGTGCAACTGGGCTGGACGGAGTCGGAAGCCGAGGCCGGCGAACTTGACGATGCAGCCATTGAGCGCTCGATTGCAGAAATCAACGACGCGATCCGTCGATCGTCCAAAAAACCAGAGTGAGACTGCCCCGCGCAGCAGAGTCATGAGCGAATTCATTCGTACCGCCGGCCGTGCCGCCAACGCCCTGCGTCCGCTGCGCCTGACGCGCGGCTACACCGTGCACGCCGAAGGCTCGGTACTGATCGAGTGTGGCGCCACCCGCGTGCTGTGCAACGCCTCGGTGCTGGACAAGGTGCCGCCGCACAAAAAGGGCAGTGGCGAAGGCTGGGTCACGGCCGAATATGGGATGTTGCCGCGCGCCACCCACACCCGCGGAGACCGGGAAGCCGCGCGCGGCAAGCAGTCGGGCCGCACGCAGGAAATCCAGCGCCTGATCGGCCGGGCCTTGCGCAGCGTGTTCGACCTTCAAGCGCTGGGTGAACGCACCCTGCATCTGGATTGCGACGTGATCCAGGCCGACGGCGGCACCCGCACCGCCGCCATCAGTGGGGCGTTTGTGGCGGCGCAAGATGCGGTGAACATGCTGCTTGCCTCGGGAAAGTTGACGACCTCGCCGATTCGTGAGGCGGTGGCGGCGGTGTCGGTGGGCATCGTGCAGGGAACGCCGTTGCTCGACCTGGACTACATCGAAGATTCGGCCTGCGACACCGACATGAATGTGGTGATGACCGCCAGCGGTCGTCTGGTGGAAGTGCAGGGCACCGCCGAAGGCGCCCCGTTCAGCCGGGCTGAACTCAACCGCTTGCTCGATCTGGCCGAACGCGGCGTGGCGGAATTGATCCTGGCTCAGCAGCAGGCCCTCAACCCGGTTCAGGGTTGAAGTGCAAGCCAGCGCCAAGCGGTGTGGGGCAATGAACGAAGTCGCGGAGTGTGCAAGATGAAACGCATGATGCTGGCCTCCAACAATCCGGGCAAACTCAAGGAGCTGCACGCCATGTTGGCGCCGCTGGGGTTCGATCTGGTGAGCCAAGGCAGTTTGGGCATTCCTGAAGCCGAAGAACCGTACCACACCTTTCTGGAAAACGCGCTGACCAAGGCCCGCCACGCCGCGCGCGCCAGCGGCTTGCCGGCGTTGGCCGACGACGCCGGTTTGTGTGTGGATGCGTTTGGCGGTCTGCCCGGTGTCGATACGGCTTATTACGCGACAAAATTTGGTTACCCCAAGAGCGACGACAACAACGTGACCGCATTGCTGGAGCAGATGGCCTCGATCGACAACCGCCGCGCCGCCATGGTTTGCACGCTGGTGGCGCTACGGCACGTCGACGACCCAGAGCCCTTGGTGGCGGTGGGGCGCGTGCAGGGCGAGATTGCGCGCGAGCGCCGGGGCAGCAATGGGTTTGGGTTTGACCCGGTGATGTTCATCCCCGAGTTCGGCCAGACCTTTGCCCAGCTTCCCATCGACTTGAAAAACGCCCACAGTCACCGGGGCCGGGCGGCCGCAGCGATGGTCGCATTGATGCGTGAGCGGTGGATGTGAGGGGTTGGGGCCGGCGAGTTGTAGGGCCGGAAAGTCCGAATGTCCTTGGTGCGCCAGGCGTCATTGGCGGTGGCAGCGTTGTCGGCGTGACCCGCGCGGCGAGGCCTTTGGGCAGCTTCCTCATGCTGGAGTACCAGAAATCGTCAGCTGCCCAAAGGCCTCACCGCGCTAAACGGTGTCGGTTCCCCGGTAACTTAACGGTCGCTGGCGCACCACTGAATCGCGTGGCAGTCGGTGGGGGCGACCGCCGATTTCTGGTACTCCAGCATGAGACGGGCGCCCCCACCGGCTACCGCGCGGGGCGGACCCGTAGCGCATGCATACCTGACCCCATGCGACAAAAAAAATTGTCCTGCAACTGCTAACAACGCGCCGCATTCAGAACCCACGCTCCCATGATTCCAATTCAGTCTGAGGGTCTGCCGCCTGAAAACGTGGTGCCACCGCACGACGTCCAGCACTACATGCGTGCCGGTACCTTGCAGCTGCCCACGCTGCCGCCGCTGTCGCTGTACGTGCACCTGCCCTGGTGCCTGAAGAAGTGCCCGTATTGCGATTTCAACTCGCACGAACTGCGTGCCCAAGACGTCCCGGAGCAAGCCTATGTGGACGCCTTGATGGCCGACCTGGAAGCCGCGTTGCCGCTGATCTGGGGGCGCAGCGTGCAGACGGTTTTCATCGGGGGTGGCACCCCCAGCCTGTTTTCGCCGCAGGCCATCGACCAGTTGATCGGGGGCATCCGCGCCCGCCTGAAGTTGGCCGCCAACGCCGAAATCACGCTGGAAGCGAATCCGGGCACTTTTGAGAAAAACCGTTTCAAGGCCTTTCGTGCTGCGGGCGTCACCCGTCTGTCGGTGGGGGTGCAAAGTTTCGATGACCGTCTGCTGCAGGCGCTGGGCCGCGTGCACGATTGCCCGCAGGCCATGGCGGCGCTGGAAGAGGCCGCCCAGGTGTTCGACACCTTCAACCTTGATCTGATGTACGCACTGCCCGGGCAGAGCCTTCACGCACTGCGGGCTGATCTGGCGACCGCGCTGTCTTTTCAGCCGCCCCATCTGTCGATCTATCACCTGACCATCGAACCCAACACGCTGTTTGCCAAATTCCCGCCCCCATCGGTGGACGATGACTTGGCAGCCGACATGCTCGACGCCATCACCCAGACCGTGGCGGGGGCGGGCCTGGCGCGCTACGAAGTGTCGGCTTTTGCGCGCACGGGCCACCCGTGCGGGCACAACCGCAATTACTGGCAGTTCGGCGACTATCTGGGGTTGGGGGCGGGGGCGCACAGCAAGCTCAGTTTTGCCCATCGGGTGGTCCGTCAGGTGCGGCTGCGCGATCCGGCGCGTTATCTGGCTCAAGCCAAACAAGGACAAGCTGTGGCACAGGAATGGGACGTGAAACGCGCCGATCTGGCGTTCGAGTTCATGCTCAATGCGTTGCGGCTGGTTGACGGCTTTGCGCTGAATCTTTTTTCCGAGCGCACTGGCTTGCCCCTCTCGGCCATTGAAACTGCGTTGCAGACCGCGCAGCAAAAAGGCTTGATCACGCTGGAGGGCGCCCTGGTGCGGCCCACCGCGCTGGGTTTTGATTGGCTGAACGACTTGCAGGCTTTGTTTCTGCCGGCCGACGCGGTGTAATGCGGCTGCCATGTTTTTCGTCTTCGGAACTTCGGGGCAAGTCTTTCGCGGCAGCCTGGAACAGTTGCGCCAGGTCAAAGGGGTGACGACGCTCGATCGCACCCGCCGGGTGCAAGCGGTGGGGGCGCAGGCCGAAGACGTTGCCTTGCCCCACTCGTCGGCTGCCGAGTCTGAATCGCGCGCGCAAGCAGCTTTGAGCGCCTATGCCAGCACCCAGCATCCCGTGCAGCGCCAACCGCTGGTGCGAGTGGCGCAAGTCATGTCGCATGACGTGCTGACTTTGAACGACGATGCCACCGTGGCGCAAGGCTGGCAGTTGTTGTCCCAGCGCGGGGTGGGGCAGGCGCCGGTGGTCGATGGCGATGGGCGACTGGTGGGGCTGTTTACCCGGGCCGATCTGTTGCAGCCGGCCAATCTGCCCGGGGCCAGCGCCTCCGGTGTGGCGTGGGTGGCCATGTTGAACAGTCCGCTGACGCGTCTGATGCGCACGCCCGTGCCGGGGGTGGAACCTTCCACGGACATCCGCCGTGTGGCGCAGGTGCTGCTGGAACTCAACCTGCCCGGTCTGCCGGTGGTGGATGAACTGGGGCAGGTGCAGGGCTTTGTTTCGCGCAGTGACATTCTGCGTGCCGTGGCAACCGAACCACCGCTGGACCTGTGGGGTTGAGCCGGCAACCGGGGCTTGGGCGCGCCGGCACGGTCAGCGACCGGTGCAGGCGCGAAGGCGTGTCCAGTCGCCCCCGGCAGGCAGCAGACGCGCCATTGGCTGGCATCCACGGGCGTCGCACCAGTCGTAGTCGGGGGTGAATTCCGAACGCGTTAATCGCAGCTCTGGCGGGTGGGTGATGGTGGGTGTGTAGTGATACCAGCCATTGCGAAGCACGGCATCCGGTGGCGGTTCCATTCCAGCGGCCGAGCCCTTGATGCGCGCTGCCACGGCGTGCAGTTGTGGCTGGGCAGTGGTGGGATCAATGTCGACGCGGTAGTCCTCTTCCCAGCGCACCTTTTCGATCGAATGCGTCCACGCCAGTGTGAACGCACGCGTCGGGACAAAGACCGAAGCAGGCACCGGCGCCGTCAGCGCCCCCACCAGGGTCAGGCAAACGCCCAGCGACGGCATGCGCTCAGGATTGAAGTTGAATCAGCGGCGCGCTGGCGCGCGGCGCGTGCGCCAGACATGCCAGACGACGAACAGCGCCACCGCGGCAAAACCCAGCTCATCGGTCAACGGTAACGCTGCCACCAGCAAGCTGGCGGCCAGCACCGCCACCACGCGTTCGGCCGTATTCAGCGGGCCGAACAAAAAGCCGATGGCCCCGGCGCCCCACAAGCCGATGGCCAGCAACGCTTTCACCACCACGTAAGCGGTGGCACCCCAGTCGTCGCCCTGCAACATCAGTGCCGGGCTGTACACGGCAATAAAGGGCACCACAAACCCGGCAATCGCCAACCGGATCGCCTGGAAACTGATGGTTAATCCGCTGGCCCCGGCAATAGGCGCTGCGGCAAACGCGGCCAACGCCACCGGC
>Ga0172369_10004151_pt1 | contig 18576 bp, 12 predicted proteins | sample LakKiv25m_FD_114539 | JGI IMG/M metagenome (GOLD analysis project Ga0172369, IMG submission 114539) | Freshwater microbial communities from Kabuno Bay, South-Kivu, Congo - kab_022012_11.25m | ecosystem: Environmental > Aquatic > Freshwater > Lake | place: Democratic Republic of the Congo...
AGTATTACACAGGAAACAGTAACAGAAAGGCGATCTAATTCAGCATGCCTGCAAACAGCAGATAATTTATCAGTATGGAGACTCATCAATGATTGGCTCCAGGGAACATCTACCTGACCTTGGGCAGATTCAAGTGCAGTTTCGATCATCTTTCTACGTTCTTGTGAGTTTCCTTTAAGGTGATTTGGTTCTCTATCTACCCAGAATTGTTTTGTCTCAGGCGCACTGAAGTGATTGGTGCTTGCGATAAATCCCCTTTCTGATCTGCGCACAGCCTGGATAGAATGGGCAATTTCAAAAACAGCCATGTCTCCGTTGGCATCAAGGACAGTCACAGAACCATCTCCAAAATGGGGGATCGTGTTTAAGTGATGGATGGCCTCATCAACAGTTGAAAAATTCTGAAGGATATCCATCATTAGCGAATAACGGGCAATACCTGGTCCGATATCTTTTGAAGATATAAAAGTATCCACTACTGCCAGACCATCCACGTTCATACCCGAACTGAAAACTCCGGGACTTCCAGCACTGGTCAAGCACATAAATGATTTGCCATAAGTGGGCTGGATCCTGGCAACACATTGCAATGGTTTATGGTCGGGATGGTAATCACGATTTTTTACCAGGATGGGTGAACCGTCACGGGTCATAAGACCACTGGCAGCCCATGTGGAACATCCTTCACTTTTTTGAATATTATTAAGGATGCTATTTAAATAGGATGCAATTGTATAAGTAAAATAATCATCCCAATCCAGGTCCAGGCTTTCAGCTATTCCGTGCAGCATCTTAAGTGTTTCTGAAGCGTGTTTTTCCCATATCTGGGCGATCTTATTAATGTGTTGTGTCAGATCAGGATTCATTTCCCTAAGTGCTGCAAGTCGTACCTGCATTGAATGAAGTATTAGGGGACGAAGATCAGACACTTGTAGACCGTGTTGTTCACCGATCTCAAAGGCATTACCCTGCAAGTCCAATAATCTGATCATGGTTTTCCAGTCTCATCCGGTTGTGGTATCGGTGAATTAGGTGCATCTTTTACTTCAGGATAGGATTGATAATTCCAGCAGGCAACTTTTTGGGTATCTACCTGGAAATATGGTGGATATAACTCTTCGCAAATTTTACCTTTTTTGGCAAAGCAACGCGAATGGAATGGGCATCCGGAGGGAGGGTTTATTGGGCTCGGTACATTCCCTGTCAGGAGGATCCGTTGGCGACGTTTTTCTTTTTTCACCTGAGGTATTGCAGCAAGCAAGGCCTGTGTGTAAGGATGGCGAGGCGATTCAAATATTGAATTTGTTACACCTTTTTCAACGATATGACCAAGGTACATTACTGCCACACGATTGCTAAAATAATGGATAACGCTCAGATCGTGAGTGATGAACAGATATGTCAAATTATATTCTTCCCGTAATTCCTCCATCAAATTGATGACTTGAGCCTGAATGGAAACATCTAATGAAGAGACAGGTTCATCGGCTACTATGAAACTAGGCTGCATCGCCAACGCCCTGGCGATCCCAATTCTTTGACGCTGTCCGCCTGAGAATTGGTGAGGATAAGAATCTATATGACGTTCGCTCAAACCTACCCGGTGCAACAAGCGGATCACTTCGGCTTCGATCTCCAGTGGATCATTCAAATTTCGGTGACGCAAGGGTGAAGTGATGATATCACGAACAGTCTTCCGTGGATTGAGCGAAGAATAGGGATTTTGAAAGATGATCTGCGCAACCCGGTGATATTTAACGATCTGGGGATCTTCGCCAGGTTTTAGAATAGTGTTTACTTTGCCTCCATTTACAACCTCTCCCTGAAATAGGATTTGACCTTCAGTTGGTTCCATCAAGTAGGTGAAGATGCGTCCCAAGGTCGTTTTTCCACAACCGCTTTCACCCACCAATCCTACCGTTTCACCTTTCCAGATCCGCAAATTTACACCATCCACTGCCTTAACAACTTTAGTCTTTGCACCGATAAGGGATCGGGCCAGGAAACTTGGCTGGATGTAAAAATGTTTTTTAACATTATTTGCTTCAAAAAGTGGTTGACAGTTATAACCGGCAAATTGATTATTCATTGCATATCCTTATAATATGCTCCCAGGACCAGGTAGGGTCAGGTTTAAAATTTACATGCTTAAGGCAGCGACTAAAGGTATTCTCACCTGTTTGAAGTAACGGAATGGTAGCTTGAGAACATATCGGTTGAGCTATAGGGCAGCGGGGGGCAAAGGCGCATCCAGGTGGTAAATTGATGATGTCAGGAACATTTCCGGGAATGGGTTGGATCTTGTTGCCCTTATTACCAATGCTGGGACGGCACGAAAGTAAACCACTGGTATAAGGATGTTGCGGATCGGTAACAACAATATCTACTGGACCTTGTTCAACAACTCTGCCGGCATACATTACTGAGATCGTATCGCAAAATTCAGCAGCCACACCAAGGTCATGAGTTACCAGCATTATGGCTGTGTGATGGTCATGGTTGATTTTTAACATAAGATTAAGAATTTGAGCCTGAATGGTCACATCCAGGGCAGTGGTTGGTTCGTCTGCAAGGAGAAGTTTAGGCTCACAAACCAATGCTAGAGCAATTAATGCGCGTTGCTGCATTCCTCCAGAAAATTGATGAGGATAAGCAGAATAACGATCGCTTGCAGATGGAATTCCAACTTCTTGCATGGCTTGTAAGACCCGTTCTTTTTCAAGTCGTTTACGTGCAATGTCAAATGGCCAGGGTAGGGTTGTTCCAGGTATCAATTGGTGAAGGCGTAGCGATTCACGGATCTGTTCGCCAACCGGAAATACTGGGTTTAGTGTTGTTTGCGGATCTTGGAAGATCATCGTTATGTCACGGCCACGAATATTGCGAAGTTCCTTAGGCGAGATCCCCACCATGTTTTTTCCATCAAACTTTATTTCTCCGCTGGTTATTCTTCCTGGACGGTTGATCAACTGTAATATTGAAAGTAGCACAGTGCTTTTTCCACATCCCGATTCGCCTACGATTCCAAGCCTGCCGCCGGCGGGTACTTTTAATGTCAGGTTGTTGATTGCCTGAACTTTACCGCGCTTCGTAGGGTATGTTACAGATAAACCATTTATTTCCAATAGAGGTTGAATTATTTCCATGAATTTGCTTCCTTAAGCAATGTCAGGCAATGGTTTTCAGGCGAGGATCCAAAATATCACGAAGACCCTCACCCAGAAGGTTTACAGAAAGGACCAGGATCATCAGAGCGATTCCTGGTAAGGTGGAATCCCACCACGCAAACAGTAAAAGATCGCGTCCGGCAGCTACCATCGAGCCCCAGGCAGGAATGTGGGGAGGTATACCCAGACCGAGGAAGCTCAAGCTGGCTTCCATGATGATCATTTCCCCAACCCTAAGAGTACCCAGTACAAAAACCGATTGAACGATATTTGGTAGGATTTCCTTTACAATAATGGCAAAATTACCAAGGCCGGTGACTTTGGCAGCTTCTACATATTCTTGAGTTTTTTCCGACATCATCTCGCCGCGCACAAGTCTGAAGAATTCAACCCATCCCTTGAAGATCAATGCCATGATCAAATTGTTAATACCTGGTCCAATGAATGCCATAACACCGAGGGCAAAGATCAAGAAAGGGAATGCTAGAAGCAGGTCTGCAAAACGCGAAATAATGGAATCAAACTTGCCACGATAATACCCTGCTAAAGCGCCTAAGGTACCCCCAACAAGTACAGAAATACTCACTGATAACCCACCTACCAATAACGAGATCCTTGCGCCAAAGATAATACGCGTCAAAAGATCACGACCCTGGTCATCTGTTCCCAGGGGAAATTTCCAGGAGCCTCCAGCTTCCCATGCAGGTGCAAGTAAACGGTCATGCAGATCTCCGACAGAAGGGTCATGACTGGTTATTTGTGGGGCAAATATCGCTGCAAAAATATATAATAGAACGATAATGCCGCCAATCAATGCTGTAGGATGTCTAAGCAATTCCAAAAAAAATTCTTTTGTGGAACGTCGCAACATTTTAGATCGGATACGCCACAGGTACACTTTACGTTGAATTGGGCTGTCTACTGCGGGGATGATTTCCACTTTTCTTACTCCTCGTCAGAGTGTAATTTTTGGATTTAGATACGTATAAAGGATATCTACGATCAGGTTTGCCATAACAAATGTAATTGCATAAACCATAACTGAACCTTGAACCAGTGGAAAATCTCGGGCAAAAATAGCGCTTACCACCATTCGGCCTAATCCAGGCCAGCCAAATACGGTTTCAACGATCATATTGCCACCCAGCAATACTCCTACCTGTAGTCCTACCACAGTCACGGTAGGGATCAAGGCATTTCGTAATGCATGTTTTAATACAACTCCTCTTTCAGGAACACCTTTACTCCGTGCGAGAACGACATAATCTGAACGCAAGGTTTCTAACATACTGGAGCGGATAACACGTGCCACGACTGCCGCAGCTGCTGCTCCCAAAGTGATCCCTGGTAAGATTAAGTGCTTAAGGGAACTTATAAGCGCTTGATTATTACCAGTTAAAATACTATCCAAAACAAAAAATCCAGTGCGAGTATCAAGATGGGCATCAAAATTAATCCTACCCTGAACTGGCAACCAGTGTAATCGTACAGAAAAAAATAATATCAAAATAATACCTAACCAAAAACCAGGCATCGAGATTCCTAAAAATGAACCAGCCATGCTTAACCGATCAAGTAATGAATTTTGCCAGACAGCAGACATGATACCTATAGGCAGGGCGATGATCAATGTAAAGAAAAGAGCGGACACAGCAAGTTCAATGGTTGCAGGCAATCGATCTTTAATAAGGTCAACTACTGGAACTTTCTGAACATATGAATAGCCCAGATCTCCCTGAACCGCGCCTTTGAGAAATAACCAAAGTTGAATATGTAATGGTTTGTCCAGGTTAAATTCTGACCGAAGTTGTTCCACTTCTCCTGCAGAGACAAATCCACTACCTCCCATCATGATATCCACAGGATCCCCTGGTGTCAGTCGCATGAATAAGAACACAATGATGGCCACACCGAAAATTATTGGGATGGATATCAGGGTACGTTCAAGAATTTTGATTGCTTTCATAAATTTGACCCCGGATTAGGTGATAAGGGGATTCCTGGGGCAACCAACAGGTTACCCCAGGAACGATCATTAAAGGTTGATTTTACACAGGTTATTTTTCCAGGCAGACATCATGCAGGTTGATACGACCATCAGATGCTGGGTTCCAATTCAGGACCCTGGCTGAGGCAGCTTCAACTACATCTGGCAGTACAAGGAAGATGGCTGGAGCATCGGCATAGATTAATTGTTGAGCCTCATCATAGATGGTGTGCCGCTCAGCTACATCAACAGTGGTTTCTCCCTGGATGATTAATTCATTAACTTTTGGATTATTGTAACCAGAGAAATTTCCACGTCCATAGCTTGTGCCCGTTAAGAAACCGTGCCACTTGGCTTCCATGTGCCCCACAGGATCGAAAGCTGAATCTCCCCATGCATCCAAAAATGCCATGCGTTCGCCGTTCAATAAAAGCGGTTTTACAACAGCATAATCCCAGATGCGAACACTTGCGTCTATTCCAATGGCGCGTAACTGATTTGCTACAGCTTCAGAGATCGAGCGGTATTTCTCTTCGGTATCGATCGTGAAGGAAAAATTAGCCCCATTCTTATCGAGCATATTATCAGCGTTGCTATCTTTCCATCCAGCTTCAGCCAATAGCTCCAATGCTTTGACAGTGTCATAAGCATACGGTTTCAGGGTTTGGTCTGCGAAGTTGTTGTTGGGGGAAAGTGCTCCAGGTAATACGACAGCTTTACCGCCATAAATGGCAGAAACCAGTAAGTCTTTGTCGATGGCGTAGTTAAATGCTTGGCGGACGCGCACATCATCAAAAGGAGCTTGATTGACATTCATTTCCATCCAGATCGGGCTAGTTCCGGGGGTTGTCTTGATCTGAATACCGGGAACTTGTTCCAGAGTTGATACCAATTCTGCTGGGACATTTTGGATGATATCCACTTCGCCAGCCAACAAAGCAGCTACACGTGTGGATGCTTCTGGGATGACACGAAATACTGCTGTGTCCACACAAGCTGTTCCAACCGGGGTCAGATCAGGTGCACCGCCATAATAGTCTGCAAATTTCTCCATTACGATTTCAGTGTAACCGGGTTGGGCAGACACGAATTTGAACGGTCCGGTGCCGATGGGAGCAGCAATAAAACCTTCTGTACCAACTGATTCCAGGTAAGCCTTAGGAAGGATCTGCTGGTGTACAAGCATTTGCATGCCAGTTGGGAAGGGAGCAGAGAAGTGCATTACCACGGAGTAATCGCCAGTCTTTTCTATGGATACAAGTGGCGCGATCAAGCCTTTGCGAGGTGAAGTATGCGCTTCAGGATATTCGATCATATTTTCTTTGATGATCCGATCAAAGGTGAAAACGACATCATCTGCAGTCATCTCTGAACCATCGTGGAATTTAACACCTTCACGCAATGTGATCGCCAGAGTTGTATCATCTGTCCATGTAATATCAGTAGCCAGTTCAAGGTGGACTCCGCTGATATTGTCGCGGGTTACCAGTCCATCGAACATGTCGCGGATGACAGTTTCTGAGGTACGATCACGATGATCGGCAGGGTCCAGGGTTTGAGGAGCTGCAGCAAGAGCTACGACGATGGTCTGTGGTTCAACAGATACAGGAGCCTCTGTTGCGGGTGCGGTTGCCTGGACATCGGTGGGATTGGATTGAACACTTGGGGTAGGAGTTGCTCCTCCGCATGCTGAAAGAACAAATCCAAGTAACAACACGAGCGAGATAGCGAATCTCTTTTTTGAAAACATTACATTCCTCCTTTAGATGGATCTGAATTGTGGTTTGATAAAAATCTTATTACAAATATCTTCCCGTCTCACCTCTTTCAATATTTTTTTACCAGGACAAAAAACCAAAAATGCCGAGCAAGATTCAGTTTATTGATCATGCATATCTCGATTGTCCTGTAATTAGATATTTGTGTGCAGACATTATTGGTTGCCGCGCGCAACGCCTATGTCTAAAGTTATCAATTCTCTTTTCATTACACGCAATGCCTGTTCAGGATTGACTCTGCCATATAAACCACCTAGAATACTCACAAGGTAGCTTGCATCCAGCAACACTTTTCCATTTGGTCTTAGTAAATATTCTTGTTCAGCATCATAAAGTACTCCACTTGCGATCATGGCCAGATCCTGTTGATAACCGGGTTTCTTATCATTACATGCGTGATAGATTGTTCCGCCGATCAGGAGCACTGTGACATCATTGTTGAAATAATTAACCCCATGCTGAAGGAAATACGTCTCGGTTTCTTTAACATAGCCAACATTTTTTCCTGTGGCAATTGACATGATTTCTTTTGCCAGGAAGGAGTTGGCAGCGTTTTCAAGTTCATTAGTGGGCATTATGTGCGGGTTTTTGCTTATCCAACTCAAATACCTGTCAAGATTGATTTCCACTGCTCCATTGTTCTTGTAAAGGAATTGTGTGAATTGTCCTTTGCCTGGCTGGAATTCATTTTTGAAGAATCTTGACAAATAACCACTCATGGCAATTGCCATACTTCCATCTTTATATACATCAAGGTCTTTAATATTCTCAGCGTTATAAGCCAGACCATATTTGCCTTCCACTCGCCGGTAAACAAGAGGAACATTGGGAGTTTTCAAAATTGTGCGCTTTACTTTGCGGAGATTATCCTCTCCCGGGTAATCGTAAAGTGGATTGTCCAGTACATTAGAGTAGAAATCTGTGGTTGCACCACCTATATCAAGAGCCAGGATATTTCCAATACCGGGCTCATTTCCATATCCTCGTGCCAACAGGTTTATCCCACGGAATGCTGCTCGAGGAGTGGGCAAGAAAGGTGCATCCATATATTCTTCGACAACATCAAACCCTTTTCCACGAATAATAACGGTTTGGAATAGTTCACGGATTGCTTCATTGACAACTTCGATCTGGAATTGATTGATCTCTGGCATCACATTTTTTGTTATGCGTATATCTATATTATGATGCCTAAAAATGTTCTCAATCTGTTCTCGGATATCCTGATTCCCAGCATAGACGACGGGCACTCCGTATTGCGTATAGGAAGCGAATCGAGAAGCTTCTGCCAACATTCTGGCATTATGCAATTGAGTCTCAGAATCACCGCCATTATCTGTCCCACCTGCCAGTAAAATGATCTCTGGTTGGTCATTTTCATAAATAGAGCGGGCTTGCTGGGGTGAAAGTTTTCCATTATAAAAGCCAACCATCTTGGCACCAGCAGTCAAAGCCGCCAATTCAGCAGCAAATCCAGATTCTTCTTCCACCAATGAAACGGTTACGACTTTCAAACCACCTTTAGCACTTGAACATGGCAGGCGTACGGCAAACTCGCTCATCTTATCGCCGAGCGGTTTCCAATCATCGCTTTTCTTACAGGCATCCAATACACCCAGGCCATTTGCTAGACCGATTCGAAGATCGTCGACAGTGGTTGGGATATATTTAAGTGAAATTGTTTCGTCCTTGGTATCGAAAATTCCGACCTTGGAGAATGTGCTCCCAAAATCGACAACCATAATTTTCTTATTCGTCAGATTGGAAATGCCAATTTCCTTTCGAAAATCTTGTACTGCTTTTTCGTCCATGGTTTCAACTTCTGCATCCTCGCCGATAAAAGTGGCATCATCCGCAAGGGTGACATCTTTATAGAAATACCAGGGGTAACGCTTGCGTACAAGATCAACGCGCTCAATTTCACTCTTAACCTTGATCCCATCCCACTCGTCTATTCGGCACATGCCTTCAACAACTTTTGTTCGGCAGGCACCAGCCATCTCATAACGTCGATCTACAACCGTGATATGTGGCCCTTGGAACAATCCGATCTGGAGGCATAATTCAAGCGTATCCCCACTGATTACTCCGCACCCTCCCATCGGGTAATTGGTCTCGTCAACAATGCTGAGAAGCAGCGTTTCAAAATTCTTTTCAGTGTTGTCTGAGGGTTCATGCGCCCATTCCCAATAATTCTCGGGAGTAACAGGACCGGAATATCCACCCACTAATGCTGTGTGGAGGACATTGTACATACCGGTTTCCTTTAACTCTTTAATGCGGGCTTTCATGTTTGGGTCATTCCAGATTGATGGAATTTTTCCTTTTACAAAGTCCCAACATACTTGCTTGGTGATTTCGCACGATTCGATTATGTCGTCAGCGCTGGCTTCGTGATGTGCCTCAGAATGGGTAACTACATGAAGAATATCTGGCTCCATATGAAGTTGTGTGTAAATTCCAAAAGCGAGATGCCCTTTTGCCTCGTTCAGGTTTGGTGGGAAACCGGGTAACCCAGAACGGGTTTCTTTGATAATGTTAAAGTCATAATGGCGGGTCAATGGTTCAACCAGCTCGTAGGCAGCTTTCATTTTTGCCAGATCATCCATAGCTGAAATTTCAGGCGGCAGCTCGAACATCATTTGCATGACATAATGCTTGATCCCTTTCTTCAAAGCAATAATCGCACACAGCACATGGTCTGTTAACTGCATATCATCGCTTGTATAGCGTAATCCCCATTGGTGTGGATCGTTTATCTCACAAGGTTTCCCGACTCCTGCCCAATATTCGATCGTTTGAAAATGCTCTTCAAATGAATCGCGAATACTAATGGGGCCTCGTCCATCCAAAACGTTATAGAAAAAGATCGGAACAGCCGGAAAACAACTGTTTAAATGCTCTTCCCAGAGATGTGCCAGCGCAACCAATTCATCTGTTCCGGTGTAAATGCGCATCATTGGGAAATTACCTCGCCGCGAGGCTTCTTTCAATCGTTTTAGATCTTCAACCGTGCGTATCGGCGCACCACCCTGGCCGGCAAGGTATTTGCTGGGATCTTCTTCACCTCGAATGAATTTGGCTAGTAATTCTTGAGATGTCTGGTCAGGAGCAAGTGAAACGATTTCGAAAGCCTCTGCATCTGATAATTTTTCGATTGCTTTGATTGTGGGTTCGATCGTTTCAGCTGCAATTCCAATATGTGCACGAATGATCGGGCGATTCTCACGTTCGCGCACCTGATGAATGCGTTCAACCAGAAAATCAGACCATTCTGCCTTTACCTGTTGGGTTGCGGATAATTTCTTTAGAGCGAAATCTTCTAATTCTTCCATTGATACAAAATCATCTGCGATAAGTTCAAAGAAACCCTGGAATTCTGGCTTATGCTTGTATTCTTCTGCGATAGCATCCAGGTCATAATGTCTTTCGGAATCACGCACAAATCGGTCTTCCTCAATGGAAGTTCCAGTCATAGCCCGAACCAAATTGGCTGCCGGGCGTAACCCGCCAAAACTATATCGAATACCGCTCTCGCGCGGTCCCAGGTTATGCTTGGTTGCTGCTTCAACAAATTCTGTGATCAATTCGTCAAGGTGAAGATCACCCAATCTCATTGACACACCAACGACCTCCGGACGAGCCTCACGGATTTTGTTGATCACCTCTTGGATTGGAACTGCTGGTCCAAGTTTGACTGAAACATAACCTATTCCCTGGTTTTCCATCCAGTCTGCAAAATTTTCAACTCCCAGGTTATGTACACATTTACCGATGGCTCCTACCATTACACGACGTTTATTCTTCTTGCCTTGATTCTCTTCATCATTTATTTCTACAACAGGTTTCATCAAACAATCCTCCAAAAAATTGTGGTGCTTCTATATAAAAAATTTATTAACAAAATTTCTATATGTTGGGTCAAAAAATTATTTCATATGAAGAACGGTCTTGAATCAGGATGGTGGCAGATATCTCATTTCAACCATGAAGTGTTCCAAATTTGTGAAGCCATATCTCTGTGGAGAACGGGTAAAAAGTATGTCGGATCCTTTCATTAATCCTGATTTGAGGTATTCCTTACCTAAATTTAATTGCGCCCATTCAAGTACTTTGTCGATCACTGGAGTAGGGACACTCGACAGTTCTGCAATCCCGCGCGTAACCAACAAGTTGTAAGGTACATCCTCAGAGAGATAACGGGCTTTGAAATCTGGGATATACCCTTTATCTGTTCTAACCATTGGAGCTAATAAACCAGCGTAGCTTTTGTTGGTGGCAAAGCTTGTCTGGAGCGAACTTCTATCTGCAATATTTGCATCATAGGAGCGCACCAACCATTCACCAATCGATCGTACTGCAGTCAAATCCAATTGTGGGAATGTCATTCCTAGAGATTCACGAAGCGTTAGAATTTCATTGCTCATTTGCTGTAATATGGTTGCTATCTTGGTATCTACCCCCTGGTAGAACAATCGTGGCTCATTAAAAGGATGTCCATCCCATTCATGAAACAGTCCATACATGATGCCTGGGTGTATTAGCTGACCTGTATCCGCTAAAGCCAGGCTTAGAAAGTTGTTGATAGGGTTGATCACCAAACCCATTAATTCCTGGAATTTGGATCCAATTTCCGGTCCTTTTTCGACTGGCCAGGTGGCCAGATCCACTTGTTCCTTCGTACCAAGGATCGTTACATATTTTCCAAATTCCTGTATTCGACAAGCCCATGGTAATGTTTGAAAACCAAAAATGGAAATTTCAGAAAAGCGTTCTTTAAATACCTCGTGAACGCATAGATCAAAACCACCCCGCGCTGGTACAGCCCCGACCCAGGCATTTGGCGATACATATTTTGCGATTTGATTTAATATCGGTTCATGCGCAAAAGCAGGAAGTGCCAACAGGATGATGTCAGATCCGGACACAGCAACTTTTGGATCACGGCTAATAGATTCTGGGGATCCTTTAATGATTCCACCCGGGGTATTTGCTGTTATGCCACCATTTTGTCGGATGCCTTCCTGCCAGAGTTGTGCCTCATTCCCTAAAGGCGCATAGATCCGCACCGCGACTTCCGGTTTGCTGCTGAGTAAACTAGCCAAGGTGTGGGCGGCGTTACCACCACCGCAAATGGTGATCTGTATCTTCATGTCATAACAAGCAGGTCATTTTCACGATAGCATTCATCAACACGTTTTAGAGATTCATAGACTTGTTCTGGAACCCGGTCAGCCAACATGGCAATAAAGACATTCAATAGTGACATCAATCCTGTTACCGAGCGGCTATGTGCAATTCCTTCACTGGCTATTTCAAAGGAGATGTCAGCCAGTTGGGAAATGGGAGAGACTATACTGTCGGTGATCGCAATTACAGTCGTTCCTGTTCTTTTTGCAAGTGAAACTGCGTTAATGGTTTTCCGTACATATCGCCATAGGTCTATGGCGATCAAGAGATCATCTGGTCTCATTCGTGTGGTATCGACTGCTGATTGAAGGACTTCCCCCTGAATGGATGTGACATCAAATCCCATTACCTTGAGCGAATGTGCTAGAAAATTAGTTGGAGCATAAGAAAGACCTGCGCCGATGACCCAGATTCGTTTTGCCTTTAGCATCGCATCCAATGCATTATCTAAATTTTCTTTATTTTGTTTGCTTGCGGTTTGTTCTATATTTTTAATATCTGTGTAGAAGACTTGCTCGTAAGTTGAGCTTGGTGGTTTTTCAGAGTTCATTCTTTTTTGCATGCGTGCAATCGTCGTCATGTAATTTGGAAACTCAAGCCGTAAGGCATCCTGTAATTGAGGATACCCATCGTATCCTAGGGTTTGAGCGAAACGGACGACTGTAGCTGCGGTTGTATTATTCTTCTCTCCGAGGTCATTCGCAGAGGCATAAGATGTGAAATAGGGATTCTCAAGAATATACATGGCAATCTTTTTCTGCTTAGAGCTCAGGATGTCAACCAGCTGGGAGATTCGGGATCTTAAGCTATCTTGGATTTGCTCCATTACGCCTCTTATGAAACTCTTTTTTTTTCTATATAAATTATAAATCAGGAATTAATTAAATGCAATACTTATTACAAAAAAAAATATATGTAAGAAATATTGTAAATTGATATTCATGAATTATTATTGACAACAGGTATTATTATGGAGATTATTATTTATTAATTAGATTGTGTAATATTGCTTCTTTTCACTTGGGAAAATGCAAACGTTCATAACCGGATGTTTCGAAGTAAGTAACAGAGAGGGTTGGAGACAATTATGATCCTTCTTTACTGCCAATGATTACAAAGAAAATGACCCGGTTTTCCAGCCTATAGAACGAGGGCATAATTCGAATATCTAAGATAATTGCTGACATGGATCTTAAAATCAAATCCGCCCTTTCGGACGGATTTGTTTAGGTAAATGGGCAGGACTCTAAAATGCGACCTCCATTTAATTAGTCATAATCCTGAATCGTTCTATTTACGCTGGGGCTTTACATATCAGCCGACCTGAGGAACTCAGGTCCACTTTTGCCGGGCACACTGCGATAGCAAATCGATATTCGTATAGTCTTGTTTTTACGTGGGTATGTATAAGTATTAAATAAAAAGAGAATCGCTCAATTAAAGATCATACCATTTGAGAGTGATGCTTTATTATTTTGTAAACAAATGTTTTTGTACTAAGAATTCCTGGACCATGAAAAAAATCAACTTTGTTTTAATGGTTTCAATTTATCCTTATGACATAGTTTTTTATAATCTACAAAGATCTTTTGGTCATGTTGTCTTGGAAAAATAAGGCCATTACAGATCATTTCCCGAATAAGATTGATTGAATGATTTGTTGCAAAGCGGAAAATCCGGAACAATATTCTTAAGAACAGCAAATGACAATGCAGGCCAATTCACAAAGGATGGATCTTTGACCTTGACCCTGAACATTTTTCCATTCTCATCTGCTATGACCCAATGCAAGATTGCGCCGCGCCAGCCTTCTACCAAACCAAAGGCTGGTTCCCAGGCGGGAAGACGGCCAACAGGCTCTGTCAGATTACCATCTGGAAGAGAAGAGATTGCTTGTTTGATCAGGTTGACCGACTCTTGAACTTCATCGATTCGGATTTGGGCGCGGGCACGCACGTCCCCCCTTTGCGAGGATGCCACTTTGAATTTTAAAAAGGGATAAGCGGCAAAGGGATGGTCGCGACGCACATCCAGATCAATACCTGATGCACGGGCTACAAATCCCAAAGCCCCATGATCTGCGGCAATTCTCGGGCTCACGTATCCTGTACCGTCAAGTCGGTCGATCACCATAGTATTGGCAAGGCTGATCTCCACGATCTCTTTGAAGTCAGCAAGGATCGAGTCTAACTCGGCGGTTAGATCCAAATGAGATGGCAAGTCGTTCCCAACTCCACCAATGACAATTCCTCCCCTCAAAAGGCGGTTACCCGTCAATTTTTTATTAAGACGCATAAGTTTCTCGCGGATTCGGAAGCAATGGGAGTGGGCGACTGCATATCCCGTGTCGTTGCAAATCGCGCCAAAGTCAGCGATGTGATTGTAAAGTCGCTCCATCTCCAACAAAATCACTCGCAAGTATTTTGCGTGTGCCGGGATTTGGCACCCCGCCAGCGATTCGATTGCCTGGCAATAAGCTAGTGAATGCCCAATGGTTGTATCGCCCGAAATGCGTTCAGCAAGCTCCACACCTTCAGCGGGAGTACGACCCTCGAAGAGTTTCTCTGTGCCTTTGTGGGTGAAGTACAGGCGAATTTTTAGATCGATCACCGTTTCTCCAACCACGCTGAAACGGAAATGACCCGGTTCAATGATCCCTGCATGGACTGGTCCAACAGGGATCTCGTAGACACCTTCACCGCCGATTTTCATAAATTCAAAAGGCTTATTACCATCGTCCTCAAATTTTTCCGGGGTTATGGCGTCTTTACGTAGAGGAAAATAATCTTTCGGCCAGAAGCCATGACGCACCAATGGACGTGTGTCTGGATGATCCACCGCTTCGATGCCGAAAAGGTCAAAGATTTCACGCTCATAACGTGAGGCGGGATAGTAGAAGGTTGCCATCGAATCGATCGTTGGATCATCATGCGAGAGATGTTTGGTGGCATGCGCGAACCAGTTTTCTCGATCGTTGGCAAATAGGTAATGAATTTCAAAAACACCCTTGTCTGCACGGCGATCGTTGGCGACCATTAAATTCAGGTCTGCGTTGAAATCGGCGCGCAAGAGTTGCGCCAAAGTAAGCACATCACCGTGCAAGATTTGAAAGTGAAGTTCGTTACCGCGCAAGATGCGCAGGTTGCTGATACGACCTTGAAATTTTTCTCGTAGAATAGATTGAAGTCGGATAAAGTCAGTCACGGATGATACCTCTTACCTGGCAAGAATTGCGACGCCTTGATTTATTAACGCCACCAGTGGCGCAGGCAAGCTCAAGCCGAGAGTCACCAGCACGACAATGTTCACCAGAAGCAACGCTAACCGCCAGGAGAATTGTTCGACTGGGCGTTCCGTGTTGATATTTTCGGGATCGGGATCGCCATAGAGCATGGTGTTAATCTGATAAATAAACGAGACAAAAACCACAGCTAACAGTACCAGCGCAGCACCCATCAACCAGGGATGGTTAAGAGCAAAGCCGGCGCGAAACAGGGCAAACTCGCTGATGAAGAATCCACCAGGAGGCAGTCCGATCAGGAACATCAAGCCGGCAGCAAAGAACCCACCGGTCCAGGGCATTGTTTTTAAGAGACCGCGTGTGTTGGTGATCAGTGGTGAGCGATATTTGTGTTCAATATTATCCACAAGAAAGAACATGAGTGACTTGCCCACTGTGTGATTGATCAGATGCAACAAAGCAGCAAAGGTGCCGAGTGGTCCGAGGGCAAAACCTAGACACATTAAGCCTGTATGTTCGATGCTTGAGTAGGCGAACATACGCTTATAGTCTCTTGCAAGGACGATACTGAAAGCTGCAATGAACAGCGAGAGCAAGCCAAGCACGATGAGCAATTTGTTCGAAAAACCCAAACCAAGGGTCACGTCCGTCACCGCTTTCCAGCGAAGAAGCGCATACATCGCTACTGCAAACAACGCAGAAGACATTAGCGCAGTCAGCGGTGCGGGAGATTCGCCGTAAGCATCAGGTTTCCATGTGTGTAATGGTGCAATACCTGCTTTTGTCCCGAAACCAACCAATAGGAAGACAAAGGCAAGGCGCATCACTTCGGGATGCAAGTTTGGTGCTGCTTTGAGGAGCGTTGTCCAGTTTAGTGCAGATTCGACCCTCCCGGCGACCGAGACGAAATCAAAATACCCCAGTACTGTACCAACAAAAGCAAGCGAAATTCCTACGGAACAAATCAGGATATACTTCCATGATGCTTCGATGGATGCTTTATTAAGCTTGAGTGGAATGATAATCGCTGAAAAAATGGTTGTGGCTTCAATGGCGATCCACATCACCCCTACATTGTTGGCGGTCACCGCCAAAAGCATGGATGTGATGAACAGATTGGTAAAGACATGAAAGCGCTGCAATTGATTCGGTTTGTAGGCTAGCTCACCCCAGTGCGGGTTTTGAACCTGCCGCCCCAAACCGGGGCTAAGAAACAGTGCCAACGATGCGACCACTGTTACGCACACGACAAGAATGGCTGAAAGACCATCAGCACGCAGGAAATCTTCAAGGTTGAGCCACTCCATATGGAATCCCCAGGTTGGAATTTGACCGCTGACGACCTGAGCAGCAATTACCAGCGATGCACCGAGCGAAATAAGGGAAAGAAATGCACCTATGAAACCCACAAAAGCGCGGTATGGGCGGATGAGTCCTGCGATCAACGCAGCAAGAAGTGAAGGTAATATCAAGAACAAAAAATACATGATGCATCCCTTAATGTTTGAGTTCGTTCATCTGATCTACATCGATCGTCTCAAAAGTATCATGGATGTGATAGACAAAAACCTGCATGACGAGGAAACCCATCAATGCATCCAGGAATACTCCCAACTCAACGATGAGAGGGGTTCCATAGGTACCAAGCGCTGCCAGGAGGGCAATACCATTCTCCATTACCAGAAAGCTGATAATTTGTGCCATCGCCTTTTTGCGAGTGATTATCAAAAATAACCCGACGAAGATTAATCCCATTGCCAGCGGCATTCCAGCGCGAGTTGGCAGGTCGCTTACCATTACCAGTGGACGGGTGACAGAGTAGGCTAACAGCACGAAAAGACCTGCCAAAACCAACGAGGTTGCCACATTGACGTAGGGTTTAAGTTCGCGATCATCGCCGAATCGTTTTTCCATTCGCCTCAAATAATTGGGGATGATGATGGCTTTGAGTATAAAAAGCGCAGCTGCAACCGCGTATAATTCCGGGTCTTTGCCAAGATAGCCGATAACAATGAACATTAAGCTCAGCGCAACGGATTGCCATTTAAAGGTCTCTGCATACGAGCGCATACTCTTACGCCATAGTAGTGTAATGCCAAATAGCAAGATGACGCTGGCACCAAGTGTAGAAAGTTGAAAAAAAAGCTGATTATTCATGATTTTTATTTCAGAAGAAAAGAAGATGTTATGGCCAGCAATGCCAGCACAAAGGACATGCCGATTAGTTCGGGCACACGGAAGAGACGTAGTTTGGCAATGCGTGTTTCGATCACTGCAACAGTCACACCCAAAACCACCAGCTTGAGGATGAGTGTCAGAACGGCAAGCCCCAGAGATCCAAGGGTGAGTGTTGTTGCAATACCCCACGGGATAAACAGGTTCGCCAGCAAGGTAAAGAAAACAGTGAGTTTCAACCACGAAGCCCACTCGATTAATGCGAGATACCTCCCCGAATATTCAAGGATCATCGCTTCATGGATCATGGTAAGTTCAAGGTGAGTGGAAGGATTGTCTACGGGCAGGCGCCCAGTCTCTGCTAGAGAGACAATGAACATCGCAGCAAAAGCGAGAAAGTGCCCGGGGTTGATTGTAACGCCAGGGTTAATTAGCGTCAAAGTGACTATTTGTCCTAAATTGGTAGATCCTGCGCCTAAAGCCAGTCCGAATATAGCAAGAGCAATCGCTGGTTCGGCAAGGGCGGCAATCGTCATCTCGCGGCTGGAACCCATCCCCCCAAATGCAGTGCCAGTATCTAGCCCAGCAAGGGCAAGGAAAAAAGTTCCCAATAGAAGCAAGTAAACGACAACCAGCAGATCACCCGCGTTATCAAAAGGTAGGGGCGCGATTATCATCGGGACGAGGAACGTCACTACCAATACGCAAGCAAAAACTATGTAAGGCGTGACTCGGAACAGCCATGAAGCATTTCTCGAAATGACCACTTCTTTGCCAAAGAGTTTCCACAATTCGACATAAGGCAGCCAGACAGGCGCACCAAGCCTATTTTGCAAGCGGGCTTTTAACCAGCGGACAAATCCCACTAATCCTGGAGCCAGAAGCAATGCAAGTACAGCTTGACCGATTTCCAACAGAATTGCGTTCACAAGCGTCACCATCAAAACCACCTTGCTGCCAAGAGCATGAGAACTAAAATAACAGTGACATATACCAGATACAAGTGGACCGAGCCAGCCTGTAAACGGCGTACCTGTC
>Ga0172369_10004155_pt1 | contig 18570 bp, 21 predicted proteins | sample LakKiv25m_FD_114539 | JGI IMG/M metagenome (GOLD analysis project Ga0172369, IMG submission 114539) | Freshwater microbial communities from Kabuno Bay, South-Kivu, Congo - kab_022012_11.25m | ecosystem: Environmental > Aquatic > Freshwater > Lake | place: Democratic Republic of the Congo...
GCCGGAGATGGACGGGCTGACCGCGTTGAAAGAGATCCGTTCCTTCGACCCGACAGCGAAGGTGGTCATGCTGACCGCCTTGGGGCAGGAGTCGGTCGTGCTTGAAGCGGTGAAATCGGGCGCGCGTGATTTTGTGGTAAAGCCGTTTGAGCGCGAGCGCGTGATGAGCGCGATTCACAAGCTGATCGGATAGGGGTGGCGGAATGACAAACCAGGCGCAAGCCCCGGTGTTTCCCAAATCATCGAATCCTGTCAAGGTGCTGGTCGTCGATGACTCGGCCTTCATGCGCCATTCCATCAGCCAATACTTGAACGAGAATCCGGATATCACCGTGGTTGGCGCGGCCCGGGATGGCAGCGAAGCGCTGGAAATGATCCCTAAGCTGGAGCCCGACGTCGTCACCCTGGACGTGGAAATGCCGCGCATGGATGGCCTGGCGGCGCTGCGCCAGATTATGACCCGTTTTCCCAGGCCAGTGGTGATGTTCTCCAGCCTAACGCGCGAAGGCGCGGTGGAGACGATCCGCGCTTTAACCCTGGGGGCGGTTGATTTCATTTCTAAACCAACCAGCAATGTAAATATCCGCTCGGTGATGGATGAGGCCGCGCAAAAGATTCTGCGGGCTGCTGGGGCGCACATCAAACCGGCCGCGCGCAGCGCGGATGTCCCGGCGCCGGCGGTCAAGCCTGCCGCGGGTTTTCCCACCCCTCAGGCTGGCGCTGCGCCTGGCAGCGAAAAAACTGTGCGCGTGCGGCTGCGGTCCGAGCCGATCGTGATGATTGGCACGTCGACCGGCGGCCCGCGCGCGCTGAACGATCTAATCCCGGCTTTGCCCGGCGATTTGGGCGCGGCCGTGGTGGTGGTGCAGCACATGCCGCCTGGCTTCACCCGTTCGCTGGCCGAACGATTGAACAGTATCTCCAAACTGAAAGTGAAAGAGGCTGAGCAGGGCGACCGCTTGATGGTTGGACAGGTCTTGATAGCGCCAGGGGGGTACCACATGACGATTGACGACGACGAGTTGATCGCGCTCAACCAGAAACCGCCTGTTCACGGCGTGCGCCCGGCGGTGGATATCACGATGATTTCGCTGGTCCAGCGATATGGGAAGATCGTGATTGGCGCGATTTTGACCGGGATGGGCAACGATGGCTCGACCGGTTCGTCCCTGCTGCATTCGTTAGGCGGGCGAGTGATCGTTGAGCACGAATCGAGCTGTGTTGTGTATGGCATGCCGCGCGCGGTGGTGGAAGCCGGCGCCGCGACGGAGGTGATCCCGCTGCAAGATATCCCCGCGGCGATCGAGCGCGCAGTCAAAATGGGCGTGACAGCAAGGGTATAGGTGGGAACCTTTTATGGATAATGAAACGTACGGTCTGATCAAGACTTCGATCAAGAAAATTCTAAACATCGATCTCAACCATTACAAGGACGAGCAGATGAAACGCCGCCTTGATTCATGGTTGATTCGCGTGCGCCAGAACAGCTGGCAGGATTATCTGCACCTGTGCCAGCAAAATCCGGCGGAGCTGTCGAAGCTGCGCGATTATTTGACGATCAATGTGACCGAATTTTTCCGCGACCCGGACCGCTGGGAGATGCTGCGCCAGAACGTGATGCCGCAGCTGATCCGCGACGCGGGCAAGCCCGGCGAGCCCAAGCGCGGGCTGCGCGTGTGGAGCGCGGGCTGCTCGATCGGGGTTGAGGCTTACACACTGGCCATTTTGCTCGATGAGATGACGCCGACTTTTACGAATTATCTGCTGGCGACTGATTTCGACCGCGGCGCGCTGACCAAGGCAAAGGCGCGCGGGCCTTATACCAACGATGAGATCCGCAACCTGACCGCTCAGCAGCGCTCGCGCCATCTGGATATGGGGACGACCAATTACATCAAGGAAACCACCGCCAAAAAGGTGACGTTTAAAGAGCAAAACCTGCTCGAAGATAAATTTGAGAACAATTTTGATCTGATTGTTTGCCGGAATGTGGTCATCTATTTTACCAACGAGGCGAAGGCTCACCTGTACAGCAAGTTCAGGGCCGCGCTTCGCCCTGGCGGTGTTTTGTTCCTGGGGGGAACCGAGATCATTCCGCGTCCCCAGGAGCTGGGGTTGAAAAACTTTGGCATCTCTTTCTACATCAATGAATAACAGGTGTTGAATGGCATTTACGGTTGACCAGCTCATTCGCGAAGCAGGAGACTTGCCCCCCATGCCGCAGGTGGCGCAGCGGGCGCTGAGCCTGATTCGCAACCCAGATACCAGCGTGAATTCCGTGGCCGGGGTTTTGGCGGTTGACCAGGTGCTGTCGGGGTTAATCCTGCGCTGGGCAAATTCGGCATATTACGGCATGCAGCATCGCATCGCGACCGTGCAGCAAGGAGTGATGGTATTGGGGTTGAACGTGGTGCGCGACCTGCTGTTGGCTTCGGCGGTTGCGCCCTACCTGAACCGCGCTGTGCCTGGTTATGACCTGAAGCGCGGCGACCTCTGGCGGCATTCGATGGGGGTGGCGATTGGGGCGAAATGGGTGGCCGAACGGCATGGTTGGAAGTTCGGCGACGAGGCTTACTACGCCGGCCTGTTGTGCGATATCGGCAAGCTGGCGTTTGAGAAGCTGCTGCGCGGCACCGATACTTCGCAGCCAGAGTGGAACAAGGCTTCGTTCCTGGAGCTGGAGCGCGCACTGTTTGGGATTGACCATGCCATGCTGGGGGCCGAAATGGCGCGGCGCTGGCGTTTGCCGGAACACCTGGTGCATACCATCCAGTATCACCACGACCCGGCCAGCCTGCCGCCCGAGCTGCGCGCCAGCCTGCAAATCGTGGCCAGCGTGCATGTGGCGGACGCCGCGATGATGATGATGGGGATTGGGATTGGCAAAGACGGCCTGCGCTATCCGTTTGAACCCATCGCGTTGAGCTGCCTGAATCTGAACGATCAGGATATGGTAGAACTTGTCGAGCACATTACGACGCAAATCTCGATTGCCGAAGCGTTTATCAGCGGCGATACAAAAGCTCTTTGATCGTGTTATCATCGAACCCATCCTGATTAAGGAGGTTATGGCGGTATGAATGTGAAGTTTCTGAACCCGTTTTTGGAAGCGGCATCGGAAGTATTGAAAGCTGAGGTTGGCACGGTGGCCAGCCGCGGAGAGTTGAGTCTGCAAATCTCCGCGCTGACCTCGGACGACGTGACGGTATTAATCCACCTGGTTGGCCAGGTGTATGGGGTTGTGCTTTATTGTATGCCCAAAGAGACCGGCTTAAAAATGGTGTCGTCCATTTTGGGTCAGGACATCGAAGAGATGAATTCGCTGGCGCAAAGCGGGGTGGCCGAACTGGGCAATGTGATCACGGGCGCCGCCACGGTGAAATTCTCTCAGTCGGGTTTTGAGGCGAATATTTCACCCCCGATGGTGATTGTGGGCAAGGGCGTGCAAGTCTCAACCCTGGATTTTCCGCGAATCGTGGTGCCGTTGAACACTGATTTGGGCTGTTTGACCGTTCACCTTGCCCTGCGCGAAAGTGTGCCTGGCAAGAACAACAACCCGGAAGATTTTGTACCTTTAGCGATTGACCCCTCCGCCAGGATTAGCTGACCCGGCGCTGGAAACCGAAAGGAGCCATATGAATGTTAAGTTTTTAAACCCTTTTGTTGAAGCGGCCTATGAAGTGCTCAAGACGGAAACCGGTCAAGAGATCGCGCGCGGGGATTTGCGCCTGGAAAATGGCGTCTATGTGACCGACGACGCGACAGTGATCCTGTCGCTGGTGGGCGCGGTGGAGGGCACGGTTTTCTACAGCATGAATAACGAAACCGCGATGAAGATGGCTTCGTTGATGATGGGGGAAAGCTTTGACTCGTTTGGCTACCTGGCACAGAGCGGAATCGCCGAGCTGGGCAATATGATCACCGGGCGCGCCAGCATGAAGCTGTCCGATGCGGGCTATGAATCGACGATTTCTACGCCGTCGTTGATCATGGGCAAAGGCGCTTCGATTTCGACGCTGGATTTCCCGCGCCTGGTTGTGCCGCTGAATACGGCCGCCGGGCCGTTTATGATCCATCTGGCGCTGCGCCAGGGGACGACGACTTTGAAAACCCCGCAGATGGCGATCCCGCGCGCTTTTGAAGCGTCTCAGCAGGGATAGAGCTGCCGTTCTTGGGGCGAAGGGAGCTGTATGGAACAGCAGTGCGTGGTGTTTGAACTGCAAAACGAAAGCTATGGGGTGGACATCACCGCGGTGGAGAGCATCATCAAGATGCAGGATATCACGATCTTGCCGCACGCGGCTTCGTTCATCGAGGGGGTGACGAACCTGCGCGGGGCGATCGTTCCGGTGATCGACCTGCGCAAACGGTTTGGCATGCAGCTCCAGGCGGCGACACGCGACATGCGGATTATGATCGCGACGATGCGCGGCACCAAGGTTGGGCTGGTGGTCGACGCGGTCAGCCAGGTGATCCGCATTCCGGAGGAAGCGATCGAGCCGCCGCCGGTGATGAGCATGACCGTGAATTCATCCTTTATCCGCGCCATCGCCAAGCTAGAGGATCAGATGATTATCCTGCTTGATCTGGATAAGGTGATGGGCGCCGATGAGCGCGAAGCGCTCTCTTATTGATTTGGAATGCTCGCCTTGCATCAAAAAACCGGCCTGAGCCGGTTTTTCGATCCCAAAAGCAGGTCTTGTTGTCTGTACATATATATACACACAACTTACCGACTTTATGGGACGATGCCGCCGCAGGCGATGCCGCGGTTGGGCTGGTCGATGCTGGAAGATTTCCAGGCGGAACGCTTGAGCAAAATTTTACAGGAGACGCCGCCGTAAGAGTTGGGGTTGGCGGCGGTCAGGATGACCTGTACGCCATTTTCCACGCGCATGGTCTTTTCCCAGGGCGTTTTGACCTGTTTTTCGCTCAGCATGGTCTTGCCGTCGATTTTCCAGGTGATGTCGGCCGAGCCGCCGCCGCTCTCGACGCGGAAGGTGACGGATTTGTATTTAGGTTGGGCATTGGCCTGGCTTAAAAGGCTAGCACCCACGCCCAGCGCGGCCAGAACGATCAGCAGAACGACAATTTGGATGACGAGTCTGGCCCGGTTCATGCTGCGCCTCGTGTTGAGTGGAGGATGATGAGTTTGATTATAGCGTAGGTTGCAATATCAAGGCCCGAATGTCGAAACTGTCATGCATTATATACTGGACGAATATGCTGGATTAACCAGGCCACTGCATCTGTTAAATTTGCGCATGATTGTGTTGGAAAAGAGAGATGACCGGGCAGTTCGTTACTAAGCCCGGTCTGTACGAAGATTGGATAGCATCCGGCCGCATGGGCGGCCAGCAGGTCCTTTTCCGCATCACCGATCATAAAGCTGCGCGACAAATCAATATGAAGGTCCTGGGCTGCGCGCAGGAACAAACCAGGGCGAGGTTTGCGGCAGCTGCACTGCTGCTGCGGGGTATGCGGGCAGTGATAGATGGCGTCGATTCGCCCGCCCGTCAGAGCAACTTCTTTCAACAGGTAGGCATGGATTTCATTCAGGCGAGTTTCTGTGATGATTCCACGTCCAATCCCGGCCTGGTTGGTGATGATAATGATGGGCCAGGGGAGTTGGTTCAATTGTTTTAGGGCCTGAGTGGCGCCGGGCAGGAATTCGAATTCTGCGATGGATTTCACATAGTCGGATCGCTCCCGGTTGATCACACCGTCGCGGTCAAGGAAAATAGCTGATTTTGTTATGGTTTTGACACCGTTCATTTCATGCGCCCTGCTCTGTAAAATTATGCGAAGCGACCTTGCCTTAGTATTCGCCTTTGTGGGAATTTGTACGGCAGGTTTGATCCATAAATGTTTTTATGCTCCAATTTTAATGTGAATAATATGGAAAATTTATTGTTATTTTATGAACGTCCCTATACCCGCATCTATAATGGAAATATGCACTGTCATCAAAAATGATGGTGATTTGACTTGCGAACAAGGACACACAATGATTATTACGCGCACTCCATACCGGATTTCTTTTTTTGGCGGGGGAACCGATTATCCTGATTGGGTTCAAGAAGAAGGCGGTGCTGTATTATCAACGACGATTGACAAGTATTGTTATCTTCATGTTCGCCATTACCCGCCTTTTTTTAATGTGAAATATCGGGTTGTGTGGTCTCATATTGAGTCTGTTTCATCGATTTCTGAAATTTTGCACCCTGCCGTTCGCGAAGGATTACGATTTTTAAAGTTCGATGAATCGACTGGCTTGGAAATCCAACACCAGGGTGACCTGCCCGCGCGAGCTGGAATGGGCTCAAGTTCTGCTTTTTCAGTGGGTTTAATTAAAGCACTGACGGCAATGCGCGGCCAGATTATTAGCAAATATGATCTGGCAACCAAAGCCATTGAGCTTGAACAAGGAGTGCTCAAAGAAAGTGTAGGATCCCAAGACCAGATTGCCACAGCATATGGCGGGTTTAATGTGATCCATTTCATAAAAACGGGGGGATTTCAAGTCGAACCCGTTACCTTGCCAACAGCTGAAATTTCGGCGTTGAACCGCAAGCTGATGTTGTTTTACACAGGATCAAGTAGGTTGTCGTCGGACATATCGAAAGATATTGTTAGCCATATTCCAGATCATCGCTCAATTTTGCGCAAGATGCGCTCTTATGTCGATGTGGCTGTGGATATTTTAAGTAAAGGTGATTTGGATGAATTTGGGCGTTTGCTGCACGAAGCCTGGATGCTCAAACGAGAGCTAAGCCCGAAGGTTACCAATCCGATGATTGACATGATTTATAAAAATGCACTTGACCATGGCGCATTGGGGGGTAAACTGCTCGGTGCGGGTGGAACGGGCTTCATGGTGCTCTACGTGCCCGAAGAACGACAGCAAGAAGTGCGTCAGGCGCTGTATGGTTTGGTTGAGGTTCCGTTCCAGTTTGAAACGGAGGGTTGCGCGATTATCTATTATGACGCCGACGATACCCGGAAAATGAACCATCATGAATGAGACGGAGTGCAAGGTCGTTTTCCAAACCGAGTGGTTCAATATTGAGGAGGAATATTTTCCTGTCCTTGGTGATAAGCCTTATTATCGAATGAACTGTGATGACAATGTAATCGTACTGGCCCAAACGGCAGCCGGTAAGATTATCCTGATCAGGCAGTTCCGGCCTGCGATTCGCAAGGTGAGTATCGAAGTTCCATGTGGCGCAATAGATCCAGGTGAGACGCCGGCGGAAGCGGCAGCGCGCGAGTTGTATGAGGAGACGGGTTACCGGTGTAGAAAGATGGAGCAATTAGGGAAGGGCAAATTGCTGATGAACCGCATGAACGCGGATGAATATCTATTTTGGGCTCCGGATTGTGTTCTGGATGAGACTTTTATTGCCCATGAAAGCATCGAGACCCTGCTGGTTACACCCCCCGAATTGAAGGCGCTGGTTTTGGAAGGCGAATTTGAGCAAATATCGACCCTATCGTTACTGCTATTATCGGATTGGAAGGCAAATACCGGGTTCTGTTCATGATTGTATTGCAAAAGGCCCGGGCCAATCAAATTGATGGTCAACCCGGCTGAATGGATTGAGGACACAATGAATGTAGTTGATCTGCAAAAGAAGGCTGTAGAGATCAGAAAAAGAGTTCTGAGCGCGGCATTGAAAGCTGGCAAGGGGCATGTGCCGCCTGCATTTTCGTGGGTAGAAATCGGAGTCCACCTCTATTATGGCGATATTTTGCGATTCGACGCGGCTCGCCCGGGCTGGCCTGAGCGAGACCGTTTTTTGCTGAGCAAAGGTCACGCTTGCCTGACGCTGTATGCCATCCTGTCGGACCTGGGCTTTTTTTCAGCGGAAGAGTTGGAGAATTTTGCTGGCGACGGCAGCATGTTAGCCGGACATCCGGACCCGTTGATTCCCGGCGTTGAGGCAATCAGCGGTTCGCTTGGACACGGCCTGGGGATTGGGGCCGGCCTGGCGCTGGGAGCTCGGCTCAATCATCAGGATTGGTCCGTTTTTGTCTTACTGGGCGATGGCGAATGCGATGAGGGTTCGGTGTGGGAGGCGGCCATGTTTGCCAGCCACCATAAATTGCAAAACCTGGTTGCAATTGTTGACCGCAATCATCTGAGCGCGACCAACTTTACAGAAGAGACTTTGAAGCTCGAACCCCTGGCTGGCCGGTGGAAGTCGTTCGGATGGGAGACGCTGACGGTCGACGGGCATGACTTCTCGCAGTTGGCTGAAATACTCGGTCAGGTTCGCTCCCGCAAGGCCACGTCGCCTTTGGCCATCATCGCTGATACCGTCAAGGGAAAGGGAGTGCGCCTGATGGAAAATTCACCGCTCTGGCATCACCGCCTCCCCAAGGGGGAAGAAATCGCGCAGGCATGGCATGACCTGGACATGATCGCCTCTGTTTATGATGAAAGCGGCAGGTGAAAGCGATGTTGGATTTCCGCGACGGCGCATTCGATAGTGTTGATGAGATGATGGGACAGGCTGAAGACCTGGTCGTTTTGTACAATGACATGGGCGCAATGGGGATTGATCGCATGAAGAGCAAATCCCCTGAGCGTGTCATCAATGTGGGCATATCTGAACAGAATTTGATCAGCGTGGCGGCCGGATTGGCTCTGGCTGGCAAGCGGGCGATTGTGTATGGGATTATCCCGCATGTGACGGGCCGCTGTTATGAACAGATCAAGATCGACTTGTGCACGATGCAGCTGCCTGTCACAATTTTGGGAATTGGCAGCGGCCTTTCTTACGGCGTGGATGGGCCAACGCACCATGCGATTCATGATATCGCGCTGATGCGCACCTTGCCGGGGATGTCTGTTTATAATCCGGCGGATGCGGTAACCGCCGCTGCCTGCGTTAAGTTAGCCCTTGCCCAGCGAACTCCCGCTTATATCCGCCTGGATAAGGACCAGCATCAGGCGGTATATGCACCGGATTTCGATTTCGCCCGAGGTTGGAACCTGGTGAAGCCTGGAAAGCGGGTCTTGCTGATCTCGACAGGGATCGTTACCCACCAGGTGATAGGCGCGGCGCGAAAGTTGCACGAAGAGGGTGTGGATGTTGGCGTGTTAGATTGGTTCTGCTTGAAGCCGGTCAACGAAAGCGAGTTGGTCGAAGTGATCGCATCATACGATGGGATCATGACCTTTGAGGAGCACATCTTTTTTGGCGGGATCGGCAGCGCAGTGAGTGAAATGCTCCAGGAGCAAAACCTGGCCCCCAGGTTTAAAAGCTTCCATCTGAAGGAAGACATCTATCTGGGAGCGACGGGCCGCAAAAAAATTGGCGAACAGCGTGGTTTGACGGCAGATACGATCACAGCGAATGTGCGGGATTTTATCCTCAGGTTGCCATGAAATATAAACCTTTAGGCAAAAGCGGCGAATTAATCTCGGCCTTGGGGCAGGGAACAATGGGGCTGGGCGGGTACTTTTCGCGTGATACGGCAAATGACAGCCAGGTGGTTAAGCTGCTCCAAAAGGGCATCGACCTTGGCATGAGCTTGATCGACACCGCCGAAGTGTATGGCAACGGTCATTCGGAAGAGCTTGTGGGAGAAGCTGTGAAAGGCCGGCGGGATCGGGTTTTTATCGCTTCAAAGTTTTCTCCTGAACACAGCCGGTACGAGGATGTGATCAGCGCGGTTGAGAACTCCCTGCAAAGGCTTCAGACGGATCGTCTCGATTTGCTGCAGACCCATTGGCGCAACTACCAGGTTCCATTGGAAGAAACAGCGCGTGCGATGACCCAACTGGTGCTGAGCGGCAAAGTGCGTTACCTGGGTGTCAGTAATTTCACTGTGCGTGAGACAAAAGAACTTCAGCACCACCTGGACGGCCAAGAGATTGTGAGCTTGCAGCAAGAATACAATACGCTAGAGCATTCAATCGAAACCACAATTTTGCCTTTCTGCCAGGCTGAACAGAAAACGTTGATCGCCTATACGCCTTTGCTGCACAGGCCGTTTGAGCCAGGCGAACCCGCTGCGGATGTCATGGCTCAAATTACGCGCAAGTATTCGCTCTCCACCGCACAGGTGATCTTAAACTGGCTGGCCTCAAAAGAGCAGGTGGTTGCCATTCCCAAATCTGGCAGCCCGGCGCACCTCGCGGAGAATGCCTCCGCACTGGATGTTGAGATAACTCACCAGGATTTGGAGGAACTCTCGAGAATCTTTGTTGGACAGGTGGAGCAGATACCCACCGGGATAATTAAAGTAGCGGATGACCTCCACCGGAATGTTTACCGCACCAGGGAAGAGGCAGTTGAAAACCGCTTTCATAACAACCCAAGCCCGGTCGAGATGTCGCGGGAGATACTGAAAGGGGAGCTGCTTAAACCGATCAAAGTGAAACGCGATCCAGAGCGGGAAGGCCATTATTTACTGGTGGAAGGCCGGGTGAAGTATTGGGGATGGGTGATCGCGTATGGCGAGGAACAACCCATCCCGGCACTCGTTCTGTGACCGCGGGCGAAGTGCGATCGGCCAGATGGACTCAGGATGACGATCGCCCAACCGGAAAGCAATAATAAGGAGTACGCAATGCAAAAAGATAAAATCGCTGATTTGTCATACGCTGCGCCGGATGAGAAGGTCAACCGGATGAAATTAGTGGAACTGCTGCGTGAAACGCCGATCCCAGACGACCAGCTTTTGGCGAACCTGGGTTTGTTTCTGGAATCGAAGAATTTATCCAGACTTTTGTTGATGGATTTCTTGTTTCGCCAAATTCTCGACGTGCAAGGCGTTGTGGTGGAGTTTGGCACACGCTGGGGTCAGAATATGGCCTTATTCTCCGCTCTGCGGGGTATTTACGACCCCTACAACCGCCACCGCAAAATCATTGGTTTTGATACGTTTAGCGGGTTTCCGTCGGTTTCCCCACAGGACGGGCAGTCAGACTTGATGGCGCCTGGTTCGCTGGCTGTCACTGAGGATTACCAGACCTACCTGGAGCGTGTTTTGCAGGTGCACGAGGGCAACAATCCGCTTGCTCACATCAAGAAGTATGAAATTTGCGCCGGGGATGCAACCATCGAGTTTAATAATTACCTGACGCGCCATCCTGAAACAATCATCGCTTTGGTCTATTTTGATTTTGATATCTATGAACCGACCAAAAAATGCCTCGAATTGACCATTCCAAGATTGACAAAGGGCAGCGTGGTCGCGTTTGACGAGCTGAATGATCCGGACTCACCGGGCGAAACCCTGGCGCTGATGGAAACGATCGGATTAAACAAAATCCACCTGAAGCGCTTCCCATTCGCCTCGCGCGTATCCTATTTCATTTGGGAATAAGCGCTGCAGCGCAAATGAAAGTCGTTGGTTAATTGAGAGGAATTATGGCAAAAGTGAGTTTGGCTGATTTTGCGAGCTCTTTTGGAACGAGTGTTGAGGATATCGCCAGGACATGCGGTGAATTAATCGGTCAGTGTAACTTTACCTATCGAACCCTTGAAGGGGAAGAACGCGACAAAATGATTTTGTCGGCTTTGAAAAAAATCGAAACAGATGCGCAGGTGATCGGCGCACCCAGTCGGAAGGATGATTGGCAGCGCGGATGGAATGAAAATTTTGAGAACTTTGTTGCCAGCAATTATTCGCTTGATTCGCTCATCCCAAAGTTCATCCGTCCCAACCAGCCAATTCGTTTTCAACAAGACTATATTCTTCCCGAAAACCCGATGTTTGAGTTGGATTTTCTGCGCGTTTTCAGGCAATGGCTGTTTGAAACCTATTTGGGAGAGGCAAGCTCGGTCTACGAATTTGGCAGTGGAACCGGTTTTAACCTGGTGGCGCTGGCACAGGTTCATCCTGAGAAAAAATTGTATGGATTGGATTTTGTGCCTCCAGCCAGAGACTTGGTTAATCTGATCGCTGAAAAACATCATTGGAATATGACGGGCAAGCTGTTCGATATGATCCACCCGGATGAATCGCTGGAGCTGGACACGAACAGCGCCATTATGACTCTGGGGGCGATGGAGCAGTTGGCGAGTAAATTCGAGGCATTTTTACAGTTCTTGCTGCGACAATCTCCACGCATCTGTATTCACATGGAACCAACCGTTGAGTTGTACGATGAGACCAACCTGGTCGATTATTTGGCGATGAAATTTCACCGCAAGCGCGGCTATACGGAAGGTTTTTTGCCGCGACTAAGGGAATTGGAAAAAGAGAGGAAACTGGAGGTGCTTAAGGTACAACGGCTGTACTTTGGCAGCGCATTTATGGAGGGATATATGTACATGGTCTGGCGGCCGCTTCCAGTAGCTCCACAGACGGCCGGTTGAGTGTCTGGCGCTCCATCTCACGGCCCAGGATCTTTTAGGAACGAAATCCGGATGAATTCAAAGCGCTTGCATTACAGCAGCGGCGGCGATAGGAATAGTTTTTACGCAAGGAGCAGGATCGATGATTGATGAAAGCGTGTTAAGGTCATTTTCCGGCAAGACGGCTGTCGTAACGGGCGGCACCGGCATGATTGGACGGTATGTTGTCCGCCTTTTGTGTGAGGCGGGCGCGAAAGTGCGGATTGTATCGCTCGACCGCATTCAGGTGCACCCGGACGCGGAACACATTTATGGCGATCTGACAGACTTTGACTTCTGTAAAGAAGTGACCCGCGATATTGATTTCGGTTTCCACGTGGCTGGGATCAAGGGTTCGATTGAGGTGACAAAAAGCAAGCCTGCCAGCTTCTTCGTGCCTTTGCTGATGATGAACGTGAATATGTTAGAGGCGTGCCGGTTGAACCGGGTACAGAAGGTGGTCTACACCAGTTCGATCGGCGCTTATTCCAGCGCGGAAGTTTTCGTGGAATCTACGGACCTCGACCAGGGCCCGCCGATGGACATGTATCCTGGCTGGGCTAAGCGTATGGCCGAGCTGCAGGTGAAGGCTTACCAGCAGCAGTACGGGTTGAATAATTTCGCCGTTGTGCGCCCATGCAACGTTTATGGGCCTGGGGATAATTTTGACCCGAACAACGCCATGGTGATCCCATCGCTTATGTACAGGATTTATCAGAAAGAAGATCCAGTGTTGATCTGGGGAGATGGTTCGGCGATCCGCGATTTTGCTTACAGCGAAGATGTGGCAGAGGGGGTTGTGCTGGCGCTGTACCACGGCACAGGCGGGAGGTACGTCAACCTAGGATCGGGGCAGGAATATACGATAAAGCAGCTGGTTGAGGCGCTGCACAGCTTTATTCCTTTTAACTACCGCTTTGACACCACCAAATCTTCAGGGTTCCCGCGCCGTGTGATGGACATTTCACTGGCACGGAATCTGATCGGTTATAACCCCTCGACCTCGCTCGAAACCGGGCTGCAAAAAACCTGGCAGTGGTTCCTGAATCACAGCGACGAATACTTAAACCGGAAGAACTATTTCGCGGAGTAACATGGAAACACTGGAAGTTGTCCAAACAAGGCTGGCGGGTGTGCTCTTGATCAAACCGGCCACGATTTTCGAGGATTTTCGCGGTTTTTACATCGAAACGTATAACGAGAAAATCTATAACGAAGCCGGGATTAATGTGAAGTTTGTGCAGGATGATATTTCTATATCGACGCGCAATGTGCTGCGCGGTATCCATGGCGATCAGGAAACCTGGAAATTGATATCCTGTCTGCATGGCAAATTTTATCTGGCGGTGATCAATTGGGATGCAAGTTCGTCGCAGTACCGCCAATGGCAGGGCTTCACCCTCTCCGATTCCAACCGCTTGCAGGTGTTGGTTCCGCCCAAATTTGGAAACGGCCACCTGGTTTTGAGCGATTCGGCGATTTTCTCTTATAAACAGACTTCGTATTACAACCGGGCAGGCCAGTTTACGCTGAAATGGGACGATCCGAGCCTGAAGATTTGGTGGCCGGTCAAGGATCCGATCCTTTCGCAACGAGATGAAGGAGCAGAGTATGTTTGAAAATACGAAAGTGTTGGTGGCTGGCGGGTCGGGCTTTATCGGCGCGAACCTGATCGAAAGACTGCGGTCTCTGGGCGCGCAGGTGCGCGGCACATTGTTTAAGAGCCCGGCGGTGATTCAGGATCCCGCGGTTGAATACATTTGGTGTGACTTGACCAAAATGGAAGATTGCCGCAAGGCTGTTGAAGGCATGGATTATGTGTTCATGTGCGCAGCGAACACATCCGGCGCGGCTGTGATGCGCTCCAATCCGCTGGCGCATGTCACCCCCAATGTGCTCATGAATACCCAATTGATTGAAGCGGCCTACCAGGCTGGGGTGAAAAAGTACTGCTTTATCAGCAGCAGCGCGGCATACCCGCCGACAGATGACCGGCCAGTGCGAGAAGATGAGATGTTTTTGGACGATCCGTATGATGTGTATTACGCGGTCGGCTGGATGAAGCGCTATGCGGAAGTGCTGTGTAAGGTCTATTCTCAAAAGATTAAGAAGCCGATGCCGACCGTGGTCATTCGCCCCTCGAATATGTACGGTCCTTATGATAAATTCGATTTCGCGGTATCTCATGTCACTTCTGCCTTGATCCGCCGGGTGGTGGAAAGGCAAAATCCAATGGACATCTGGGGTACCGGCGAAGATGTGCGTGACCTGCTGTACATCGACGATTTCATCGATGGCATGCTGCTGGCATTTGAGAAAGCACAAGACTACCTGGCTGTGAATGTCGCTGCTGGCGAAGGGCATTCGGTCAAAGAAGTTCTGCATATGCTGCTCGAAATTGATGGTTATGAGAACGCGGATGTCAGGTTTGATCCCTCCAAGCCGTCTACGATCCCGATCCGTCTGGTCGATACAACTTATGCCGAAAGCATGGGGATAAAGGCAAAAACCAGCCTGCGGGATGGTCTGCAGAAGTCGGTGGAGTGGTACCGCAAGAACCCGTTCGTGCCCGGCGCATAAATGGCTGCTGTGGCTGCGGGCGAACAAGGCGACCGGGTGTGATGCGGCAGCGAACCGGGCGGTGTTGGAGTTGCTAAGAAGAGGTTTGGCATGAGTAAAGCGGCAAAAACAAAAGAACAGAAAATTGATCCGCGGATTACATTGCGGTCGCGCCTGGATGTCTTGTTTGGACAGGATTTGGAGATTGAGGGACTGGCAGTCAAATTCCGCGGGCTCATCTCTGAAGTAGGTGCTCCTTTGGCGATCGACGCGTTGATCAAGCACCTGGAAGGAACCCCGAAGATCAAACCCGAAAAACTGTTCGGGATGCTTCAGCTCGTGCGCAGCCAGGAAATTGTGGATTATCTGTCGCAGCAAATTAGAAATAATAAGTCTCTATCCGGCAGCACGAAGAGTGTGATGACGGTGTTTTTGCGGGCCATGGGTGAAACCGTAGAAGTCCAGGAACCCGAGAGACAACCAGCCCCGCCGCCGCATAAACAGCCGCTGTCCCCAGAGGTTCAGGCCAGCATCAAAAATGTCGAGGATGACAAGTATATTTTCTGGTTGTGCTGGCTGGTGGGGGGGTTCCTGAGACAGGGGGACGGGAATATTGTCGCCATGGACTATGCCATACGGTTGATGCCGACCGGCGGCGCGGTGATTGAAATTGGGTCGCTGTTGGGGTTGTCGACCAATATCCTGGCATATATGACCATTAAATACAGGCGGGATAACCCGTTCTTCACCTGTGACCCATGGGAGCTTGAGGATACGGGTGAGATGGTCAGCGGCTACTATAACTTTGGAACCCGGGTCTACCGCGATTACATCAAAGAGACATTTATCCGCAACTGCCAGACGGTTAGCCCATCCCGCATACCGCATACGATAGAGTCGTATTCAGGCCCCTTCTTTGCCGCCTGGCGCGAAGGCGCGCAAAAGACCGATGTGTTTGGCCGGCCGGTCACCCTGGGCGGGCCGATCAGTTTTACCTATATCGATGGGGCTCATGCGTATGGTCCCGTCAAACAGGATTTTTTGGATGTCGACCGGAGCTTACTTCCAGGCGGTTTTATCTTGTTTGACGATTCTGCGGATGGCAGCGGATGGGATGTGAACCGGGTGGTTAAAGAAGTGCAAGAAAACCCCGCCTATGAACTGGTTCTAAAAGCGCCCAACTACCTTTTCCGTAAAAAAGGTTAGCCATATTGGGGAAAAAATCTCAAAGTGCGTCATAGCGCACTTTGAGATTTTATCCCCAATTGTGATTGATCCAACCATAGGGGGCTGCCTCAAAAATAATGAGCTAGCCCCTGTCCCTGTCAGGATCAGGGCCTATTTCTGAATCGGGCGCGCTGGTAGTTGAGCAAATCCAGCAGGGTGGTTTCGAGCGAAATTTCAGGATGCCAGCCGGTCGCCGCCTGGAATTTTGAGATATCCGGAATTTGCATGGTGACATCCGATGGCCGGAGCAGTTTGGGGTCCACCTCATGTTCGATCGGGCAGGTTGCCATGCTTTTGAGCATATCCAGCATCTCACCAACGAGCATGGTGCGCACGCCGCCGATGTTATATACCTCGCCAGCGGGGCATTTTTCGAGCAGCAGCCAATATGCGCGCACGGCGTCGCGCACGTCGGTGAAGGTGCGCACGCTGTTCAGGTTGCCAACTTTCATCGGGTTGGGCCGTACGCCGGCTTCGATCTCTGCGACCTGCTTTGCAAAGGCACTTTCGGCAAAAACATCGCCGCGCCGCGGGCCGGTATGGGTGAACATGCGCGTGCGGATGGTCTGAATGCCGTACGAGAGAAAATACTGCAGCGCGACCATATCTTCGCCGACTTTTGACACGGCATATGGGCTGGCTGGCCGGAAGGGGTTGTTTTCGCGGATCGGCAGCTCGTCTTCTCGTACCTGCCCATAGACTTCGGATGAGCTGCAGATATGGACTCGTGGATTGATCCCAGTAATCCGGACGGCATCAAGCAAATTGGTGGTGCCGATGACATTGGTATGCAGGGTATCGGCTGGAGCAGTGAAGCTGGTCGTCACGTATGACTGCGCTGCAAGATGAAATACCCGGTCCGGTCGCACTTCTTTCATCAGGTTGACCATTGAGGCCAAATCGCGCAGTTCCGCCTGGAATAGTTTGATCTGGGGCAGAATTGAGGAGATGTTGTCCAGCGGACTGCGCCAGCGCACAAGCCCGTAGACATCGGCTTCTGGATGATGGTTGAGAACGTACTCCGCGAGATGGCTTCCGACCATGCCGGTGATGCCGGTGATGAGAACTTTCATGGTACCTCCTGGTCAAATGGGTTCAAAAAAGGTTGTCTGAGTGGGTGTAAACGAACAAAATCATTGGAAAAGGCTAGAACGGCCCCTTAAAGCGCTTATAAACGTCCGCGAAGGAGGTTTCATCGGGCAGTGGGATGCCATGATCTTGCTTTCCGGTCACCAACCGTGCAATCGCGTGGCTCAGGTCATGCAGATTCGGGTAAAACAGATCTTCCAGGCTTTTGGCCGTGGGGCAGGAAGATAGCTGCATACCCAACGACACCGCGGGAGCTTTCAAAAGTGCGGGATTTTCCTCGCAGACAAATCTGCACACTTCGGCGCAGACGCCGTAGGCGGGCCAGCTGGTGTCGGCAACCAGCAGTTTCCCAGTCTTGGAAAGGCTGTCGAGGATCAAGCGTTTATCTGGGTGGGAAATGCAGTTGAGGTCGATCACCTCGCACTGTATTCCGCTGGCCTGCGCCAGGTAATCGGCGGCTCGCAGTGCTTCCATCACCATAATCGATGTCGCGACGATCGTGATGTCATTTCCGCTACGGACTTTGTAGGAAGTAAAAGGGGATGCTTGGGTTGTTGAGCCAGCGGGCTCTTGGCGGTATTTTAAGTCGTACATCAGGCGATGTTCGATGGCGATTACCGGCCCTGGATGCGAGGAAACCGCGTAATCATAACAGCGCAGAATCGATTGGGCGCTGGCGGGCATTATGACCACCAACCCGGGGATGTGTGAGAACAAAGACTGCAAGCTTTGGGAATGCTGCGCGCCCTGCCCCCAACTCCTGCCGATGACCATGCGGATCAACATTGGCACATGGAAACGGCCGCCAAACATATATTTGTACTTCGCAGCCAGGTTAATGACCTGGTTCATCGCCAGGAGCGAGAAATCGACGCGGATGTGGGTGGTAATTGGATAGAGACCGTTCAGCGCGGCGCCAATCGCCACGCCGGCAATGCCTTCTTCGGCCAGGGGGGTGTCAAAAACACGCTCACGTCCGTATTTCTGGGCCAGGCCGGATGTGCTGCCAAAAATGCCTTTATGGTCATCTACACCCTGGCCGAGGATCATAACATTGGCATGGTTGGCCAGCGCGCTGTCCATCGAGTTCCATAGCGCTTCACGATACGTGATTATGTTCTCTGAACCAGACGGACCAGGGTTGGGGGTGGAAAGAATATCGGGGACCATGATGTTTTCCTTATATCACGTCGGTGAGAAGCTCTTCCCGGCCAGGCCACGGGCTGTTCTCGGCAAACTCGATCGCATCATCTATTTCTGCGTGTATTGGCGGCGAAAATTTTTCAACCAACCGCCTGTCATGGATCAAAGGGTCATTGCGCATCCAGGCATCCAGTTCTGA
>Ga0172369_10004168_pt1 | contig 18540 bp, 18 predicted proteins | sample LakKiv25m_FD_114539 | JGI IMG/M metagenome (GOLD analysis project Ga0172369, IMG submission 114539) | Freshwater microbial communities from Kabuno Bay, South-Kivu, Congo - kab_022012_11.25m | ecosystem: Environmental > Aquatic > Freshwater > Lake | place: Democratic Republic of the Congo...
ATAGTCGAAAAAACCAATCTAAATGAGGTTGTGCTTATAAAACCTTCTACATTTGAAGATCATAGAGGAACTTACGTTGAAACCTTTAATATTGATGATTATAAAAATAACGGATTAGAAATAAAATTTGTAAGAGATGATATATCAACTTCTTCAAAGAATGTTTTACGAGGAATACACTACGATAATAAAACGTGGAAATTAATCCAATGTATGTTTGGGAAAATTTATTTCGTTGTTGTTGATATGAGGGAAAATTCAAAACAATATTTAAAATGGCAATCCTTTATTTTATCAAGCACAAACCGGCAACAGGTTTTAGTTCCGCCAAACTTTGGAAATGGGCATCTTGTTTTAAGTGAGGAATGTATATTCCATTACAAAATGTCGGAGTATTATGATCCTCCAACGGAAAAGGCGTTAAGATGGAATGATCCTAAAGCAAATATATTTTGGCCGGTAAAAGAGCCTATTCTCTCAATGAAAGATTCAAATACAAAATTATTATAATCAAACGGATATTTTATGGAAATAAGAAAAGAGTTTTTGCCCTTAGCAATTCCGGATATTTCAGAACAGGAAATTTTTGAAGTTGTAGATACTTTAAAATCCGGCTGGATTAGTGTTGGACCGAAAGTAAGAAAGTTTGAAGAAGAGTTTGCTGCTTACCACGGAGTAAAACATGCTATAGCCAATGCAAATTGTACTACTGCTTTATTAATATCTGCAAAGGTAATTGGTGTAAAAAGAGGAGACTATGTAATTGTACCAACTATTACCTGGCAATCTACAGCTAACATTGTAGAACAATTAGATGCTATACCTCTTTTTGCTGATGTTGAAAAAGATACTATGAATATTAAGCTTGAAGATGTAGAAAATTACATAAAACAATACGGCAAAAAAATAAAAGCTATAATCCCAGTTCATGTTTCAGGATTACCGGTTGATATAGATTGGTTCTCCAATATTTCCGATAAATATGGTATTCCTATTATTTATGATGCGGCACATGCTGTGTTTTCATCTTATAAAAATAAAATGATCGGACAATTTGGCGCTCTTTCTTGTTTTAGCCTGTATGCTACTAAAAACATAACCACAGGCGATGGTGGGATGATTCTAACTAATGATGATGAACTGGCAGAACAATGCAGAATTTGGTCCTACCACGGATTACCCAAAGACTCATGGAAAAGATATTCTGCCGAAAACGCCAGCCCGCATGTGCAAAGTATAGTGCCAGGATTTAAATTTAATCTTACTGATTTGCAAGCAGCTCTTGGCTTGGCACAGCTTAGGCGTAAAGATGATTTTATAAAGAAAAGAAATAAATTAATAGAACACTATAACAAATTATTAAAAGATTTAGATTTCATACAGACCCCGGTATTTCAAACAGAAAACGGCAAATGGGGCAACCATGTATATGTAATAAAGTTTTTAGATGATGAAATAGATCGTGATAAATTTATGCAGGAACTTAGAAAATTTAACATCGGAACCAACTTGCATTTTTATCCGGTGCATAAAAATATATTTTATGAAAAAAAATACCCAGATATAAAATTACCTAATGCTGAATGGCTTATGAGCAGAATATTGACACTCCCATTATGTACAAAATATGCGACTGAAGATGTTGAATATGTAGTAAATGCTATTAAAAATATATATGAAACAAAATCTGCAAAAAAAATATAACGATGATGAAAAAAATAAAAAGCTTGTCTATAAATTTGGTTTTAAAATATTCTAAAGATCCAAACAAAACACTTTTCAATTTATATAAGTATATTAAAAATAATCAAGAACTACTTTCATCTTGTTATTCGCAAGCAAAAGCCGAAGGTGTTTCAAAACTTGTAGGTGAGAAAATTAGGATATTAGAAGGCGATATTGCTGAGTGCGGCGTTTATCGTGCCGGGGGAACAATTATGATAGCAAAAATATTGAAGGATAAAAAAATTAAGAAACGCATTTATGGATTTGATTCTTTTGAAGGTATGCCTGAAGCAACGGAGAAGGATACATTGGAAGACGGAAATATTTTTTATAAAAAGGGAATTCTTAATACAACAAGTTTAGGCTATGTAGAAGAAAAAATAAAATACTTCAAGGTTGATGACATAGTAGAATTTGTAAAAGGTTATTTTGAAGATACTATTCCATACAAAATAAAAAATGATCAAAAATTTTGTATTGTTATAATAGATCCGGATCAATATTCAGGAACGAAGTTTTGCTTGAATTTTTTTTATGATAAGGTTGTAAAAAATGGTATAATAATTTTAGATGATTATTATTTACCAAGTAAGGATTTCGATACACCCGGAGTAAAAAAAGCCGTTGATGAGTTTTTAGCAGACAAAGCAGAAAAACCAATTCATTTGGCTGATTCAATGTATTATATTATAAAACAGTAGAGAGGAAAAAATTGGCTAAAGTTTTAGTTACCGGCGGAGCCGGAAATATAGGTTCTTTTATTGTTGACCAACTTATTGAATTAGGTCATCAGGTTGTAATAGTTGACAATTTTTATAACGGAAAGTTTAGAAACATAGCAGAGCATTTAGCTAATAACCGGGTTGAGTTAGAGACTGCTGACATAGGCAGCTATGAAATGGTGAAATATGTTTTCGATAAACATAAGCCCGAGTACGTTTCGCACCAGGCGTCATTGATGATTATGGATTCAAATAAATTTCCTCATAAAGCAATAGAAACCAATGTGACAGGTACTTTTAATATAATCCAGGCTTGTTATGAATTTGGGATAAAAAAGCTTACTTATGGGTCATCATCTTCAGTTTATGGAAACCCGAGATATGTACCTGTAGATGAAAACCATCCTTTCGATCAGCAGAATTTATACGGCGCTACTAAAGTTGCTAAGGAAGCCTTGATGCAGTCATGGGCTTATTCTCATAATGTTCCGTATGTCGGGTTCAGGTATTTTAATATATACAGTGAGAGGCAAGGACTAGGTGCCTTTTATACTCAAGTTTTTCAAAAGTGGATACATGGGATTAATGATGGGCAGGAAATAGTGATGTACGGAGACGGCGAACAAACAATGGACCTCGTCCATTCTTACGATGCAGCTAAAGCAAATTTGCTTGCAATGTTCAATGATGATGTTAAGAATGAACATTTTAATGTTGGCAGCGGCAAAGAAACTAAAGTTAAAGACTTGCTGGAATTGATAGAAAAAATGCTTGGGAAAAAGGCAAAAGTGAAACATGTGGAAAGCGATCCGCATTTAGTAAGGCGAAGATGTGCATCAATTGAAAAGGCAAGGAAGATGCTCGGTTTTGAGCCAAGTGTTACGGTAGAAGAAGGCACGAAAAGATATATTGATTATTTATTAAAAGGGAAAATTTAATGCTTTACGATAAAAAGCATATATATTTACGCGCTCCAATGAGGATAAGCTTTGTTGGCGGGGGGACTGATTTGGAGTCCTATTATTCACAAGGAAAAAACGGGCATGTTGTTTCAGCAGCTATAGATTTATATTCATACGTATCTATTAAGGATATGTTCGATTCAAACACACGGGTGCACCATGCTGAGATTGAAACAGAGGCAATTACAAGCAGGATTAAGCATCCATATTCAAGAATCGCTTTGGAACATTTCGGGATGTTTAAAGGCGCCGAGGTTGTATTAACAAGCGACGTTATGACTACGGGAAGCGGACTAGGAGCTTCTTCAGCAATGATGAGCTCTTTAATTATGGGATGTAATGAAATGCGCGGAAATCTTTTGCTTGATAAATACGAACTTGCTGAACTAACTTACAAACTTGAAAATGAAGCGGGGACTATAGGCGGAAAGCAGGATCAGTACGCTTCTGTTTTCGGAGGATTAAATTCAATTACGTTTACTTCTGATAAAGTTATAGTTAAGAAGGTGAAGGTAGATGAAGAGAGATTAAGAGAATTAGAAAACAGGCTCTTCTTAGTTTTTACTAACCTTGCGCGGGAATCGAGAAGCATTCAAATAAATTTATCGGATAATATTAAAACCGACAAAATAAAATATCTTGACAACTTACAGCATTTATCTTTTGATTTCCTTTCCGCATTGGAAAATAATAATACACTGCTTGAAGAATTGGGAAAAATATTGGATGAAGGATGGCTGTTAAAAAAATCCGCTAATAATAATTCAACAAATCCATATATAGAACAATTATACGATTTACTTAAATCAAAAGGGGTTGTAGGCGGAAAAATTTTAGGTGCAGGCGGCGGAGGCTTTCTGCTTGCATTTGCAAAGGATCCTTTACTTAAGGAAAAAATAAAATACGAATTATATCCTAATTTTATTGCGCTCGATATTAAATTTAATTTTACAGGTACGGAAGTTTTATGGAAAAATTTCTAGGAATCCTTTTTTGCGGCGGAAAAGGTACAAGGCTTGGTGAAATAACAAAATACATTTCTAAATCTTTTATCCCGATTTACGATAAACCGGTATTTAAATATGGTTTAGAGATGCTGGAAGAATCTAATTTTGTGGATGAGATTATTATATTAACAAATAATGAGAATGATGAGAAATTAAAGCAGACCGGATATAAAACAATAATACAGAATGACAGCATAGTATTTGATATGTTTTCCGGTTGGGAGTATATAAAAAAAATTACAGGCACAAAGAAAAATGGGGTGTTGGTGCCAAGTGATAATGTCTCTGATATTGAAATCGATAGACTTGTAGAAGAATTTAATAATAGCAATCCCGATATACTTTTTTCATTGTTTAAAGTTGAAGACAAAGAGAAACTTAAACAGATGGGCTGTTACAATATAGAAAAACAAAAATTTTATTATAAATTAAAAATACCAACTACTGAATTTGGAGTGATTGCGCCATATATTATTAAAAACAATATTAAAGTTGGAGAAGGTGATAAAATATTAAATAATTATAATTCTAATTACTACTTGCACGAAGGGTTTTGGTTTGATATTGGTGATTTTGATTCAATAATTAAAGCTAATTTATATCTCAAAAAGTTCAATATACATACTCCTAAATAATTAAAAAATATTAGTTTATAATTTTTAAATAGAATGTTAAAAATAGGAAATAAAATAATGGAAAGATTTTTAATTGTAGGTTACAGAGGATTTTTAGGAAGTAATATTTATAATTATTTTAGAACTAATTCAAACTACATAGTTGATGGAATTGATTTAGATAATATGCAAGACATTGATTATTCAGCTAGATATAATTATTTAATATATGCAGCAGGAAATTCAAAAACATACTTACCAAAACAAGATCCTTTACAATGCATTAAGCTTGATTTTGTTGACTTATTAGAAATTCCAAAAAAAATTATAACCGATAAAATTATTTTTTTTTCTTCGTCATTGGTTTATAGCGATAATAAAAGTCAAACAGAGGATACAATTATTGACATTTCTAAAATAACATTATATGCTTTACACAAAATTGTAATGGAACGATATATAAAAGAATTTTTTAACAATTGGTTGATATTGAGACCTACCGGATTTTGGGGAAATGGATTAAAAAAAAATCTGCTATATGATTTACGAAATAATAGGACAGATATATTTTATGATATAACATCTAAATTTGATTTTATTAATGTAATTGATTTTTGCAAGATAATTGATATCTTAAAAAAACAAACTAACCAAATTTTTAATGTTGGTTCTGGCATTACCTTGAGTGTAAGTGAAATTTTATCAATGAAAAATGGTGAATATAATTTTAAATATGTCAATAACCATATTGTTGATAATTCAAATTTGTCATTATCAAAATTAATCAAATCGGGCGGTTTAAATTTTAATAAACAAGAGATATATGAAGCAATTAAAAACTTTATAAACAATGTTGGAGAATAAAGAATGATCAATAATGCATTTGAAAAATATTCAAAACTAATAGAGCAGATCCTATTGAAATCCGCTGAAGGAGGAGAAGATTCCGATAGGCATTTGATGGCGATATTTAGCATAGCATTAGCAACCAAAGGTAAAACATATATAGAACTAGGCGTGAGAGGCGGCTCAACAACATTACCGATAATGTTGGCTACTAAATTGAATGAGGGTGAATTATTTTCTGTTGATATTGAAGACACCAAATTTATTCCACCCGAAGATATTAAGGATATATGGAAATATCATAAAAGTGATGCAATTGAATTCTTAGAAAATTGGGATAACAATATTAAAGTGGACTTTATATATGTAGATGATTGGCATTCTTATGAACATGTAAAAAAAGAACTTGAAATTATTGATCGTATAATTGGACCATCTAGTATTGTATTATTACATGATCTAATGTGGGGTAATCACGATCCTTTTTATCATTGCGACTTGACTTTAAAAAAAGGGCAATGGGCAAATGGTGGCCCATATCGTGCTGTATCAGAATTAGATCCACAATTCTGGGAATGGTCAACCTTACCTTGGAATAATGGCTTAACTGTTTTAAGAAAAAAATATAGTAATAAATATCATTCTAAGTAGGAGAAATATATTGAAGATTATAATATTAGGCGGGTATGGTTTTGTAGGCAAGAATCTTTTAAACAAGTTAAAAAATTCCGGGCATGAAATAATTCCTTTTTCAAGAAGGAACGGACTTGATTTAACTGATTATGAAAACACTAAGAGTCATTTCGATGAAATCAAGCCGGAAGCAATAATAAATTGCTCTGCACACGTAGGCAGCCTTCATTATGTAACTACATATGCTGCGGATGTAATTAATGATAATGTCCAGATGGCTTTAAATATTTATAAAGCTGTTAAAGAAGTATGTCCGGCAGCTAGAATAATTAATCCACTTTCAAATTGCTCTTATCCGGGAGATGCTAATATTCATTTTGAGCCGGATTGGTGGAAAGGTGAAGTGCACCATTCGGTTTATTCTTACGGCAATTCCAAAAGGATGATATATGTGCTTTCATATTGTTATGGTATACAATACGGAATTAAAACTATTAATTTTTTAGTTCCCAATACATTTGGTCCTGGAGATTATACCGACCCTAATAAAGTGCACGCATTAAACGGAATGATAATCCGTATGATTAAATCAAAGCGTAACGGTGATAAAGAATTTGAAATATGGGGCAGCGGCAAGCCTATACGTGAGTGGGGATATATAGATGATGTAGTGAATTTTTTAATTAGAGGAATTACTATTGAAGATGATCTTACTTATCCCGTGAATATTGCACAAAATAAAGGATATTCAATAAAGGAATCTGCAGAATATATTGCCGATGCATTAAAATATGAAGGTAAATTAGTATTTAATACAAAATATCAGGACGGCGCTCCAAACAAAATTTTAGACGATAAGAAATTTAGAACATTTTTTCCGGATTATACATTTTTTGACCATAAAGAGGGAATAAGACGAACTGTAGATTATTACAACGAAATTATTTAGGAGAAATAAATGAAAATATTAATTACCGGCGGTGCCGGATATGTAGGTACATCGATTATTCCTTTATTATTAGGAGAAGGCTATAAGGTAACTGTTTATGACAATCTAATGTTTGGCGGCGACCCAATACTACCTTTTTTTAGAAGTGCAAATTTTTCTTTTATAAAAGGCGACATTAGAAACAAAGATTTATTAGGAGATGCAATTAAGAATAAAGATGTTGTAATACATTTAGCTGCAATAGTCGGATATCCGGCATGCCGTAAGGAACCTGAATTAGCTACAAGTATTAATGTAGAGGGTACCAAAATCTTATCATCACTGCTTTCTAAAAATCAATTAGTACTGTATGGTTCAACCGGCAGCAATTATGGTACGGTTGAGGATGTTTGTACGGAAGAAACGCCTCTAAATCCTTTAAGCTTATATGGACAAACAAAAACAATTGCCGAAAATATTTTGTTGAATAATAATAATACTGTAGCTTATAGATTTGCTACTGCATTTGGAATTTCCGCAAGATTACGTTTAGATCTTTTAATTAACGATTTTATTTACAAAGCTGTTACGCAGGGATATTTAGTAGTGTATGAGAAACATTTTCAAAGGACATTTATACATGTTCACGATATGGGACGATCATTTTTATTTGCAATTAAGCGTTCTAAAGAAATGAAAAATAATATTTATAATGTCGGTTCAAACAACATGAATTTCAGTAAGGAACAGATATGCGAATTAATAAAAGGGAAAACTAGCGCTTATATTCATTACGCAGATATAGGTGAAGATGCAGATAAACGCAATTATGTCGTAAGCTATGATAAGATTAATAAATTGGGATATGAAACAACAATTTCTGTAGAGCAGGGTATTGATGAATTAGTGAATGCATTAAAGGCAGTACAATTCAAAACTCCTTACAGCAATATATAAAATCCATAACATAACGAGGTGATAATTAATATACAGAAAATTATAAAAGCTAAATATTTTGTAAACTTTTCTTCACAAATAGGTTCCCGTGCTTTTATACAACTTTTAGCATTTGTAAGTTTACCAATTATTTCACGTGTGTTGGGTCCATCTCGTTTCGGCGAGATCATTTATGCTAATGTAATTATTTTTTATGCAAGTATTTTGAACCAGTTTGGATTCAATCAATATTTAATTGTAGAAATTTCCCAAAGTAATAAAAATGTAAATATTATATCAGAAATTTTAAGCATAAGGATATTAACATCGTTATTTTTAATATCAATAATTTTATTAATTCTTTTAATATCAAATTTAATAAAAACGCCCGTTGGAATTTTAGTTGCAATTAATAGCGCTTCGCTTTTCTTTTCTGCATTAGACCTTAGCGGATATTATTACGGGAAGGAAAAAATGACAGTTCCAGTTATTACCCAGTCACTGGGGGCAATCGTTAATGTTATTTTAGTTATATTTTTTGTAAAGACGCCTGATGACGTTTACCTAGTTGCAATATTCTATGTTATTTATCAAGCTTTGGGCTTTACACTAATGATGTTTTTCTATAAAGATAAGATTTATTCTCTGACATTTGATTTTCCGAAAATAAAATATTTTAAGCATTATAAATATTCCATTCATCTGGGATTATCAAATATACTTGATCAAGTATCAAAAAATGCCGCACCATTATTAATAGGGCTTTTTTTAACCACCGCACAACTTGGTATATACAACGGTGCAGAAAGAATTTATCAATATATTATGTTTTTCTTTATCTCCCTTATGACTACATATATGCCTTTAATATATAGAAGCTGCAAAAATAAAACTAAAACGGACTTGCAAAAATTGAACATAATTTTTTATAGTTTATTAATAATTGGGCTCTTAGTTACATTAAGCACTTATTTCTTAAGTAAACTAATAATTATATTAGTATTTGGAAATGCTTTTGTAGAATCTGCTTCAATATTGAAGTTGTGGAGTTTAATTATGTTTACTATTCCAATATCAATGTTTATAGGCAATGTAATGATCGGACAGGGAAAGACTAATGATTTTCTAAAATTAACTATTACGGTTACTTGTATTTCAATAATAATGACTTTCTTAGCAGTAAAATATTACGGGTTTGTCGGTGCATTCTATACACAATTTTTAATAAATATTTTTTATTTTATCGCTACTTTATTATATATAAAATTTTCTAGTCTATTTACCTTTAAAGAAATACTTCAGATAATTAATTTAAAAAATGTTAAATCCAATATAACGGAAAAAATATTAAATGCATGAAAATAGATTTTTAATTTCTGCTATTACTTCATGTAAGAACGCCGAAAAGTATTTAAAAGAATGTTTAGATTCCTTAATCAATCAAAGTTATGATAACCGTGAAATAATAATTGTTGATGGCGCATCAACTGATAACACGGTGAATATTTTAAAAAGTTACAGCGATAAAATTATATGGATTAGCGAACCGGATAAACATGCAGGCGAGGGCTTTAACAAAGCATTAAAAATGGCAAAAGGCGATATTATTTATTGGATAAATGCCGATGATGTTGCTGAACCAAATGCATTTAAAGAAGCTGTAGACTTTTTTATCAATGATAATAGAATTGAAATATTATATGGTAACCAGTATTTTATTGACGAAAATTCAAATAGAATAGATAAGTTTTTCTCACATGATTTTACTATAAAAGACCAAATTATGGGGAATTTTATTTGCGTGGGCTCTGTTTTTATAAAAAATGAATTATTGAAAAAATATAATTACGAATTTGACGAAAGCCTTACAGTAAATCAGGATATTGATACATGGTTATTCTTTACAAATAGGGCAAAGTTTAAGTATGTTAATACTTTCTGGTCATCTTTTAGAAAACACTCTAATTCTGGCACTTATAATGAAAAATATCTTGACAAAAGAATACAATCCACTTTAATATCTTATAAGAAATTCTTAGAGAGAGAAGACATAAATCGGAATTATAAAAGAATGATGATTAGGCAAATGAATAAATTGGAAAGTTCTATGAGATTTGAATTCTATTATGGAATATATGATTTCAGGAAAGCTTTAAATATAGGTATTGATTATTTTAGGTTAAATCCATTTAGAATATTCAAACGCCCAAAATTTTTTAAGAAAGTAATATCCTTATATTTCAGCATCAGATTTACATGATAGAATTTTATAAAATAGGTTTTAGAGTTGTAGAAAAAACGGACTTAGAAGAAATACGTTTTGAACATAACCAAGAAAGCACATTGCTTAATCTAGGTGACCCAAGTTTAGTAAATGAAATTCAACAAATTAATTGGTGGGATAGTATTAGCAAAAATAAAAATAACACAGTTTTTGGAATAGTACAATTAAGAACAAAAAAGTTAATTGGTGTATGGAGGCTGCAAAATTTAGATCCAATAAATAGAACTACTGAAGTCGGGTTAGATATTTTTGAGAAATATCAAGGCAAGGGTTTTGGAAAGTTGGGATATCAAATGATATTTAAATATTTGTTTGAGAATTACAATATTCACACAATCTTTCTAAGAGTAGGTGCTTTTAATACTAAAGCAATTTCTTTGTATAAAAAAGTCGGATTCAAAGAAACAGGGCGAATAACAGAATCAATTTTCCGCCATGGGAAATTTTGGGATAATATTATAATGTGCATTATATCAAATGATTATTTTGGTTCGCCAAAGGTAAAAGCAAAATGAAAGTTTGTATTCTTGGTGATATCACTCAAGCAAATATGGAAAGATTTTTAGCCGATGCCTTTGTTGAACTTGGCTGGGAGACTAAGATAATACAAACGGGTAAAGATTTACGATTTTTATATAATAAAAAAATTAGCGGGTATCTATTAGGTGCGCTGTTTATTAAAAATTATTACGATATCAATTACCTAAATAAACTTAATAAAGGTACATACCAAAAACTTTTAAAGGAGAAACCGGAGTTAATTGTAAGCCACAATAACGCTAAGCTAAATAAAGAAACGCTGCAAAGACTAAGGAAAGAATTGAAGATCCCAATTGTATGTTTGGCGGCTGACGACCCCACTATTGCGTATGGAAATTACAATTATTTAGAATCAATTTTAGGCTTTACGCATGTGATAGCTTTTGATTCTTCAATGATTAACCGAATAAAATATTTTGCGGAAACGCCAGTATATTATTACCCTGGGGCTACAAATAAAAACATATACAGATTTTTAGACAACATACCTGCAAATAAAATTGAACAATACAAATCAAAGATATCATATTGTTCGGCGGCATATTCTGGCAATGCAATGGGAGTTTACAGAGGAGCGATTTTAAAACATCTTTCTGAAATGGGGCTTAAAATATACGGCGATACCAAATGGTTCCGTATTGCTGAACATTTCCCGGAAATAAAGAAAAATTTATATGCAAGTGGATTTGTAAATGCTGAAGAACTGAATATAATATATAACTTGAGTGAAATTTTTATAAGTATAGGGAATCCAATTTTATTAGACGGAATTTCTCAAAGAGTTTTCGACTGTGCTGCAGCAAAATGCTTCCAGATAACAGAATGGAAAAAAGATCTGTACAACTGTTTCAATGAAGATGAGATAGTTTCCTTTAAATCAGTACCAGAACTTAAAGAAAAAGTAAGTTGGTACTTAGAACATCAATCTGAAAGAAGTAAAATTGCTGAAAGAGCATACGAAAAAGTGGTTAATAATTATCAGTTCTCACACCTTGTAAAAAAAATATTAGAAATTGTTAAATAGAAAAAATAATAATAGCAATTCTATTTTAAGTAATTCCTTAATCAGTGCATTATTTTTGCTGCGTACAGTTTCAGCATTACTGAATTTTGATAACATGCTTTTGGTAATTACAGCTGGAATAATTGTATTTGCAATACTGGAAGTCGGTGGAGTTAAAGGATTAGCATTCATATTTTATGATATGACTGCTTGGGGTAATATTTTTAGTCCCGAACAGTTTGGACTATCGGGGGCTTTTAAGTTTATTGATATTGAAATAATTTTATTAACTTTTGTCGCACTTACTTACTACAAAAACAATTCGAGAGAAATTGGCTCAGTAATAATTAAAATATCTAAATATATAATTATAATAGGTACAATATACTCGGCTTTATCAATATTATATTGGAAATCAGATTTAGGGGGGGTGTTACGTATTTATAGAACCTTTCTTTATGCTTCAGCTATATTCTTTATTCCCTATTATATTAAAAATAAAAGGGATGTCTTAAAACTTGTGAATTTATTTTTAACCTTTGCAGTTATTAACAGTATTTTTTATTTAGCTCAAATACTTTTTCCACGATTACCAATTTATCAATTTGCAAGTATAACTAGATTAGAAACTAGTCTAAAAAGAATTAGAGTTTATGGCACTATGTTGTTAATAATAATACCGGCAATACCGATTTTTTTTGCATACTTAATTCAAAAAAAGGTAACGCTAAGTTTAAAAATAGTTTTTATAATTTTATTATTAGCAGCCTTGGCATCCGCCGGAAGAACATTACTTATAATTACTTCATTATCATTTATCATTATAATATATTTTATTCAAAATCGTTTCAAAAACATATTTAGATTTGTAGGCTTGACAATATTTAGTTCGTTTATACTTCTTATTCTCGAAATAGCTGGTTTAAACATTGGCGGCGATATTGTTGAAAGATATGTAATAAGGAGTACAGATATAGTTTCTGACATAAATATGGGAGGCGGAAATTTTACAATGAGAGCTCTACAACTTGCAAGTGTGCCAGGTTATTTAAACAACAATGAACGTTTAATATTTGGTGCAGGCTTTCAATACCGCCCCCCACAAGATTATGGTTCTATTTCACCATTTATCTATGCCTTTAATTATGAAAGTGGTAATTATTCTACTGCTGGTGTTCTTACTCGAAACGTTGGCAATGCAGCCAATAATGAATTGAAAGTCCCAATTTTTTTTGCTGATAATGGTTGGGCAGGGATTTTTGCTGCCATGGGGCTTCTAGGTTTGATTTTATATATCATTTTTATTCTGATTTTATTAAAATTTACTTACAATAATTTCAAGATTAGCAAAGAAGTATTAACTAAGTCAATTTTTATCGGTTTATTCTGTATGTTTCTGTTTGATCCAGTTTACTTTTTTTTTAGCGCCGGATATTTAGACCCCATAGCAATGCTGCATTTAGTTTTTTTTCTAAGTATTGCTGAGAGTGCAAAGCGATTTGAATTAAACAAATTTGAAGAAATATGAAAATATTAGCTATCCACTCCACTTGGGAAAGAAATGGTTCAACTTTAAATCTTGGCTTTGTAACTAAGGTATTAGTTAACAGCGGGCATCAAGTTTATATCCTAAATCGATTCAAAGAAAATGGATCTATATTTTTAGAAAAATGTGGCGGAAAATTAATTTACTTCGGTTTTCCTCTTAAAATGAACACAACGATATACTTAGAAAAATCAAATCCATCTTTAGGTAGGATTTTAATTCAAAATAGTAAAGAGCCATTAAGATTTATTTTGGGATTTCTGATTACACTCTATTATATATTAAAAATCAGACCTAATGTGTTATTTTTAGCAGACAGCACCTTCCCACAATGTTTAATAGCTGGTAAGTTATTAAACATTAAAATAATTGGAGAAATACAAGCCGAACTAATTGAAGGGAAATTGGGGATACGAAGAAATCTTATTATTTATTTATATAAAAAGTGTGATGTTCTATTTGGAATTACAGAGTCAATAATGTCTCCTCTTCTAAATGCAAATAAAATTAATAAAGACAAGCTTATGATTATACCCAATACAATTGAACTTGAGCTGAATAGAGATAAATCAGAAGCTGATGAATTAAAAATAGATAATGAAAATTATAAAATAATTAGTTTCTTTGGTGGAAGTGATGAGAAAAAAGGATTTTATTTATTCATGGAGATTGTAAAAAAGATTTCTATGATAAAAGATAATATTTTATTCCTTTTGGTTGGCTCTATAGATAAGGAAGCAAAATATTTTGTTAATTGCAATAAGAGTATCAGTAATGATGAAAATGTTAATACTATTGTGGATTTTATAAAAAAGTATAACTTGGATAAGAAACTTTTAATCTATGGTGAACGTGATGATATCTTAATGATAATGAAGCAAAGCAACGTTGTATTAGTACCGTATAAGTTACCTCATTTTGCAAGGCCTATAATAGAATCCTTTTCTGTAAAAACACCTGTAATTGCATCAGATAACGAGTTTAATAGAGAAGTAATAAAAGATGGAATAAACGGATGCCTGATTGATTATGAGAATTTGGATAAATGGGTGAAAACTATTAATAAATTATTAGATGATACTGAGTTTGCCAATAATTTAGCTGAGAATGGTTATAAAACTTACTTGGGAAATTTTAATCCTCAAGTAATTTCAGAAAAAATTAAATTAGCCTTCGGATTAAATTAAAATTATGCTTGACCTTTATTCTAGAGTATTCAATAAAATAATAAGTATTACAAAATTACTCCTATTAAAACTTGTTTTTAAAAATAAATTTTATATAAATATATTTAGTACAAATTTGCCTATGTTCTGCAATATAAAATTTTATGGTTTAAATTCAACAATTAGAACTGGAAAGAATTTTTGTGTGCGAAGATATAGCGACATTGAAAGTTATAATGGCGAAATAAAAATTGGGGAAAATTTTTTTGCAAACAAAAATTTTACTTTAATTTGTAGAAATAGAGTTAATATTGGAAATGATTGCATGTTGGGCAACAATGTATCAATTTATGATCACGACCATAATTTTAATTCTTTACCTTTTGAGAGAAACAAATTTATAACAAAGCCTATAATAATTGGAAATAATGTTTGGATAGGATGCCACTCTTACATAGGAAAAGGGGTAATTATTGGAGATAATGTTGTGATTGCTGCAGGTTCAGTAGTTACAAAAGATATTCCAAGTAATACGATATATATTAGTGGTATGATTAAGTCTATAGAAATTAAAAATAATTAAAAAATGGCTTCTATTTTATACTATTAATGCTAAATATATTAGTTAGAAAAGATTATTGAATTACATTATTGATTAATAAGCATGAAAAATATTGATAAACACCTAAGCATTTGTATTGTCAGCTATAACGTTTGTGCATACCTTAATGAATGCATATTATCTATTAAAAAAAGTATAAGTGGGATCAGTTATGAAATAATTGTAGTAGACAATAACTCGGTTGATGATACAATAACTTTCTTAAAAAAAAACCATCCAGAAGTAAAAATAATTAAGAATCACAAAAATGTTGGATATTCACCTGCTATGAATAAAGCTATTAGAAACTCAATTGGAGAATATATTTTAGTTTTAAGCCCTGATACAATTATAATAAATGATGCTATTAATAAGATGCTTTCATATATTAAAAGTAATCCCGATGTTGGCATAGTAGGACCCAAAACTTTTAACAAAGAAGGAAAAATAGTTACGACTTGTCACTCCGAAAACCTATGGCTCTCTGCTTTTGGTGATTATTTAAATTTTTCAAATATTATTAGAAATAATAAAACATTAATTAAATTAGTTAAAATTGCGTTACCAATAAAAAATGGATTAACAAATGATTATAATAAAACTCATTTAGTTGATATTGTTGATGGTGGATGTATTTTAATAAAAAAGAAGTTGATAACTGAAATTGGATTACTCGATGAGGTGCTTTCAATAGGACCTGACGATTATGATATATGTAAAAGGATCAAGATAAAAGGATTTCAAATTGCATACTTAAGTGAGGCTGAAATTATACATTATGTGGGAACCTCAAAGAATAAAGTTAAAGCACTTACTATTAAGGTAACTAATCCAGCTAAATTTTATTACTTCAAAAAGTGGAAAGGGAATGTAAATTCATTCTTATTTTTGTTATTTATTCTTTTTAATATGCTAATAAGAAGTCTTTTTAATTTAATGCAATTAAAAAGAGAAATTTCTTTTGCATTTTTTAATGCAAGTATTAAATGCGTTGATATATTTTTATTTTTTGATAAATATAAAATAGGACAAAAAAAAATCATACAATATTAAAGTAAAAGATTATTTGTATATAATCCCTAGGAAATTTATATGAAAATTGTAACTGTAACCGGTATCCGCCCCGACTTTATTAGGATGAGCAAAGTTTTCGAACGATTGGATGAAAACTTTGAGCACATTATGGTTCATACGGGGCAGCATTATGATGATGAGCTTAGCAAGATTTTTTTTGATGAACTGAAAATTAGAAAACCGGATTTTGTGCTGGGCGCCGGCAAGTCCAGCCATAACCATTATGAGCAGCTTTCATATTTATCCAAAGAAGTTATCTATCTGCTGAAAAAGAAAAATATCGAACCGGCAATAATTCTTTTTCTTGGCGACTCACATTCTGCGCTGGTAAGCGCGCCCTTATTTAAGGAAGGCTACCGAATCGGGCATATTGAAGGCGGAATGCGCTCGTATGACAGACGAATGCCTGAGGAAGTTAACAGAGTTATATGCGATTACGTTTCTGATTTTGTTTTTGTTTATACGCCGCTGTACAAAGAGCGATTGGTGAAAGAGAATAAAAATCCGGAAAGCGTTTTTGTCGTTGGTAATACTATTGTAGAAGTTGTGAAGGATTATCTTTCAGCCGGCGCAAAGAAAAAAGATTACATTGTTGCTGATATCCACCGCAGCGAAAACCTAAAGGATGCAAAGCAGTTCAACCATATTTTAAGCTATCTGAATTCACTTGGAGAAAAGCTAAAGCTTCCGATAAAGCTAGTCCGATTCCGAAGAGCGGTTAATTTGATTGAAGAATTTCATCTGCTGGACGATAAATCAAACATTGAACTTGTCGGACCATACGGCTTTTTAAAATATCTGGACTTTCAGTACAACGCTTACGGAGTTGTGTCCGATTCCGGCACAAGCCAGGAAGAATGTCCGCTGTTAAAAGTACCGGTTGCAGTTCCAAGAAATTTTACAGAGCGGCCGGAATCGGCAGAATTCGGCAACAGCATACTTGTGGGCGAGACCAAACCGGTTGAACAAATGGTGAGCGAGACAATCAAGTTTTTTGAAAATTATTCGATTGATGAAGAAAAAATTAAATGGCTCGGCGATGGAACTACATCGCAAAAAATTATTCAAATCTTAAAGAAGGTGCTATAACATGAAAAACATTCTAATTGTCGGCGGCGCCGGTTATGTCGGCGGTGCAATAACAGATCTAATTGCAAGTGCAAGTTACAACGTGCGGATATTTGATAACCTCCTTTATGAAGATTCGTTCAGAAAGGAAGTTGATTTTGTTTACGGCAACATACTGGACCGTGAAAAATTAATTCCTCATCTCAATTGGGCAGATGTTGTTGTTTGGCTTGCTGCAATTGTGGGCGACGGTGCATGCCAGCTTAATCCCGATTTAACAATTGCAATGAATCAAGAATCTGTAAAGTGGCTTTCTGAAAATTACGACGGCAGGATTGTTTTCATGTCTACTTGTTCAGTTTACGGAGCGCAGAACAAAGAGCTTGATGAATCTTCATCTCTCAATCCATTGTCATTATATGCTTCAACTAAATTAAAGTCTGAAGTTTATTTAAAAGAAAAAAACGCAATTATATTTCGGCTAGGTACCTTATTTGGCGTCGGCGATCTTTATTCAAGAATACGATTGGACCTCGTCGTAAACATTTTAACTGTTCGTGCTTACACTCTAGGCAAGATCAGCGTGTTCGGCGGCGATCAGTTCCGACCGCTGCTTCACGTTAAAGATGTTGCTCGCGCGGTGCTGATGAACCTTGAAACCGAACATACCGGCGTCTTCAATCTGCACAGACAAAATGTTAGGATTAGAGATTTAGCTTATCAGGTGAGAAATCATTTTCCGGATATCCTAATTGAAGAAACAGATATGCCTTTCCAGGACACACGTAACTATAGAGTAACCAGCGAAAAAGCTCAGAGAGTTTTCGGATACAAGTCGATCCATTCAATCGATGAAGGAATTGATGAATTGAAATATCTTGTTGA
>Ga0172369_10004170_pt1 | contig 18538 bp, 16 predicted proteins | sample LakKiv25m_FD_114539 | JGI IMG/M metagenome (GOLD analysis project Ga0172369, IMG submission 114539) | Freshwater microbial communities from Kabuno Bay, South-Kivu, Congo - kab_022012_11.25m | ecosystem: Environmental > Aquatic > Freshwater > Lake | place: Democratic Republic of the Congo...
CATGGTTTACCTCTTGCGAGCTAAGCCCGCGCTCCGTTATGAAGTCCGGCCAGCACGTTGGCGCTGATCTGGTCAGCGTCTCCGGCAGAGAGGACGAGCAGAATATCATTTTGTTTCAGGTGTTTGAGAAGATATCTTGTAGTCTCTTCGAGCGAAGGAATAAAACGGGCTGATGAATGCGGCATGGCGCTCACGACTTCTGCAGATGAGAACTCCTGTTTTGGTTCGCGCGATGGATAGATTTCCGTCACGATGACTTCATCCGCGTCGTTGAAGGCGCGTGAGAATTCATGGAAGAGGACTTTTGTGCGCGAATAGGTATGCGGCTGCCACACGGCCCAGATGCGATGCTTGGGGTAACGTGCGCGCGCCGCGGCCAGCGTGGCTTTGATCTCGGTGGGGTGGTGGGCATAATCGTCCACAACGATGATGCCTTTCTTCTCGCCTTTGATTTCAAAGCGGCGGCTTGTGCCGGTAAACTTTTGGAGCACTTTGGCGGCATCCTTGAAAGACAATCCAAGCGTGGCGACAACTGCCAGCACCGCCAACGCATTGCGGACGTTATGTTCGCCCGGCACTTGCAGGCTGACGTGCGTGGTCGTAAGCGTGCCAATGTTGGTGGTAACGTCGAAGTCAAAACCGCCATGATCATTGGGCTTGAGCAAACGAGCCTGAACCCATTCCAGCGCGTTGATGGTCATCTCACCTTGAATGCTGTACGCGATGACATGTCGTCCGATGCGGCGGGCATGGCTGATGAGGGAGGCTGCGCCTGCGTCTTCCACGCACCCGATCAGTGTGCCGTCGGTAGGCAGAAGCGAAACGAAGGATTCGAAGGCCGTGAACATATCTTCGAAGGTTGGATAGCAATCGGGATGATCGTGTTCAAGATTGGTGATGACCTCAATGCGCGGTTTGAGTCCCAGGAACATGCGGTCATATTCGTCGGCTTCGATAACGAACGGCGCACCCAATCCGGCACGGGCATTGATGCCGTAGTTGCTCATCACACCGCCGACGATGAAAGATGGGTCGCGTCCAAGCTCTGAGAGCGTGAAGGCGATCATGGCGGTTGTTGTAGTTTTGCCGTGTGTTCCCGCCACGGCGATGCCGGTTTTGTTTTCCATCAGCTTGCCGAGAAAGTCAGCGCGCTTGTAGACTGGGATGCCAGCCTGTTGCGCCGCGATCACTTCCACGTTGTCATCGGGGACGGCCGAGGAGCGCACCACCCATTCTGCACCCTGGACGTTGCGCGGATGGTGACCGATGTAAATTGTCAGGCCGGCTGCTTGCAGGTCCGCGGCAAACGAACTGATGGCGCGGTCCGATCCGGTGACGGTGTATCCGCTTTCGTTCAGGAGGCGGGCGATGGCAGAGAGTCCGCTGCCGCCGATGCCGATGAAATGTACATGAGTCATGTCAGTTTCCAGTAATCAGCTTATATGTACACAACGATGACGAAAACGAAGCACAGGATCACAGCAAAATAAATGGCGGGCACGCCGAGCATGTGGGGAGGCATGTAGATCATCATGTTTGCGATGGTGTCGGCCAGTATTCCCGTCGGCGCGCTGACAACATCGGGAAATGGATATTTTGCCTCGTTGAGGTAAAAAAGAATCGTGCCGATGATCAAGTAACCGTTCAACCCGCCGAGGATGATGCCAAAGAGCGCATCCTGTAAACGTTCGCGCGCGGCTTTGGATGCAAGATGAGGCACAAGCGCCACTGTTTGATAGCCAAAGTACACCAATGCGACCACGATGATTGTACGGATCCAAAACAGCGAAGGACTGGCATCATCCAGTTCCTTGACGATGGGGATGTATGACTTCAGAAGCAGATTTAACGTCAGTGCGATAATCACACTGAAGGCCACGAGCAATTCCTTGGCCCAGCCGCGCATCATGCCGATCACCGCGAACACGATGACGTACATCCAGAAGACAATCACAATACTCATCATAGGCGTTGTTCTCCAAGCGCAAGTAATTGCCCGGCAATGGCCTGTGCGGCCTGCGGTTGCACCAGCGATCTCATTGCCACTTTCATCGCTTTGCGTTTTGACGGATTATCAAGTAAGTCTTTCACTACCACCAATAATTCCTCTTGCAATCGTTCGTCTTTCACGATAACTGCCGCACCGCGTTCGGCGAGATGGTCGGCGTTGACTTTTTGGTAGCGCCACGCATAAGGATAAGGTACAAGAATGGCGGGCAGTCCGAAGAACGGAAATTCTCCCAGTGTGGATGCGCCTGCGCGTGACACGACCAAATCTGCAGATGCAAGCGCCGCGCCTATCTCTTCATGCAGATAAGGGAAGGCGTGATAGTGCGTCTTTTGTCCGGACGTTAGACCGGCTCGCGTTGATCGGGCTGTTTCCCAATCTGATTGTCCCGTGATATGTACAACTTGCGCCATCTCCAACAGGGTGGGCAGGTGGGGCAGGATGGCCACATTGATCGAGTGGGCGCCTTTGCTTCCGCCGTAGATCAACAGGACAGGCAGGTCTTCATTATGAAGTCCGAGTGTGCGACGCGCCTCGGAGCGAGTCCACGCTTCGAGGTCCGCGCGCAGCGGGTAGCCGGTCACGGTCACTTTCTTGGAAAAATACTTTTGTGAGTCCGTTGCGCTGACCGTGATACAGTCCGCGAAACGGGCCAAAGATTTCAAAGCAAGTCCCGGTTCGATATCGGGCACAAATAGCAGGGTGGGAATGTTGCGTCCGGCAAAGGCCATTGGACCGGCCACAAAACCTCCGGTGAAGAACAAAACATCCGGCTTGAATTCGCGCAGGATCTTGTGCGAAGCGACTACACCGCGAGCGAGTTGGGTGATATTGCGCGGCAAGGCCCGCAGGCCCACGCCATGCAGGCCCGCGGCAGGAATAGTAGCAAACGGGATGCCTTCCCGCTTCACAAGTTCAGCTTCCATGCCGCCTTCTCCTCCGACCCAAAGAGTTTCAAGGCTCGCAGGTTGGAAAGTTTGAAGGTTATCCATCTTCGAACCTGCCACCATTAAACCTTTCAACGCCTTAAGAACGGCGAGGGCGGGATATACGCCGCCGCCGGTTCCGCCCGCGCAGATCAATAACCGCACTGTATATTCTCCATTCTTCTTCAGTTGTTGAAGTCTCACCTTGTTGGCGAGAGATATTTGCCAGGATACCAAGCGCGGCGAGAGATGAAACCAGATTCGAACCTCCCGCGCTGATGAAAGGCAGGGTATTGCCTGCAAATGGTAACAGCCCAACCATTACTGCCATATTGATGCTTGCTTCGAGGCCGATCCAGATTACCAGCCCGGTGGCAAGCAGAGTGCCAAGCATATCGGGGGCGCGGCGTGCAATAACCAACCCGCGCCAAATGAGCATGCTGTATAACCCGATCAGGAATACGGCGCCGACAAAGCCAAGCTCTTCCACTATAACGGCAAAGATACTGTCCGTTGGCGGAACTGGCAAACTTGTTAATTTCACCTGACCGCGTCCGATGCTGACGCCAAACCAGCCGCCATTCACAATTGCTTCGAATGAACGCTGAACGTGATAAGAAGCCAGCGTCAGGTTTTTCAGTCCCGAAAAGAAATCAATCACACGTTGGTGGCCGGTTGGGCTGATCTGAACCACGAGCCAGCCAGCCACGAGAGCCACAACCATCAATACAAAAATCTGTTTCAGATCACCACCTGCCAGGAAGAACAACAGGCCTCCCATAATGAATACTGTCGCCGCCGCGCTCAGGTCCGGTTGCAGATAGATCAAACCGCCGATCAACCCCAGGATCACGCCCAGCGGGACCAGCCCCAGAGAAATATCATGCAGGAGTTCCCGCTTGGCATATAACCAGACCGAGAGATATAAAATCGTAACCAGCTTTGCCAGTTCGGAGGGTTGGTAAGAACCCTGATACAAAGTGCGCGCCGCGCCAAAACGAATTTCCTGGAGTAATAATACGCTGACGAGCAGGAGAACTGTCAGACCCATGGCGGGTACGATCAACTTGCGCCAGTGATGATAGTCAAAGCGCGAGAAAAGAAAGGCTATCACCAGCCCGATCCCCAGCCACATTAACTGGCGCTGGAACATATAGGTCGGTGAATGATACTGGGTGCGCGAGTAGTCCCACGAAGCTGAATACATCATGATCAGCCCGAAGACGATCAGGGTAATGATCGTCATCAGGAAGGGCGCATCCATTCCGTTCAACGGTCTGCCTGGCTTTGAGGCAGCTCGCTTTTCAAAAGAGCGTTCGTTCATGATAGTTCCTGTACCCATACTCTAAACTTTTCTCCTCGCTCTTCAAAATCCTTGAACTCATCATAACTCGTGCCGCCCGGCGAAAGCAGGACGACGTCGCCAGACTCTGCGACCTCTGCCGCTTTGTGGACAGCTTCGCGCAGATGCTCGACGCGCTCAAGCGTGTACGGCCTTTTCTCTGACTTTGAAGCGGCCACCGCTTTCTCGATCTTTTCTGCCGCCTCACCAAACAGCACCACATGATCCACGCGCTGATGAATGAGAGTTGCCAGATTTTCCCACGGCAAATCTTTGTCGCGCCCGCCGAGCAGAAGGACGATTGGCTCTTCAAACGCATGGATACCAGCCATGGCGCGCTCAGGTGCGGTTGCAATCGAATCGTTGTACCAGTGCACGCCGTGCAACTCGCGGACAAATTCCAAGCGGTGTGGAACACCGCGAAATTCTTCGGCGGCTGTCAGCATGGCATCCAGCGGAAGTCCCGCCGCGTGGCCGATGGCAAAGGCGGCCAGCACATTGCTCACATTGTGGTCGCCGCGCAGTCGGACTTTTTCGCGCAGCATAAGCGGCATATATGCGAATCCATCGCGCAGACTGAGCAAGCCATCATGCAAATAGGCGCCACTTAATTCTGCGGGCAATTCATTCAAACTGAATGTGAATAATTTGCCTTTGGCCTTGCCGCGCAAATTCCACGCACTGGCATCGTCGCGGCCAAGCACGGCAATGTCTTTGTTAGATTGAAATTCCAAAATGCGCGCCTTGGCCGCGGTGTAGGCTTCCATCGTGCAATGACGATCGAGATGGTTCGGCGTGATATTCAATATCGCGGCGATGGCCGGCGAGATGGTCATTTGCTCAAGTTGAAAAGAAGAGATCTCAAGGATGGCGAGATCATCTGCTTTCATCTCGTCCACATAATTAATGAGCGGGTCGCCGATGTTGCCGCCGACAAAGGCTTTGCTTTCATAAGCTAGCTTTGCCATTTTGCCGACCAGCGTTGTGGTTGTCGTCTTACCTGCAGAACCCGTAATGCCAACAGTCTTGCATGAAACGGCTTCCATGAAAATTTGTGTGTCGTTGGACAGCTCGATACCGCGTTGGATGGCCTCATCCACGATGGGAAGGGTGAGCGGCACGCCGCCGGAGAGAGCTAACACGTTAGCATGATCGAGCAGTTCGAGCGGGTGGCCGCCGACCGCCCATTTAATCGGTAACCCGCTCAAAGCTGCGCGTGCGGAAACGAGTTCGGCCTCAGCGCGTTTGTCGCTCAGAGTTACCGCCGCGCCGTGTTTGGTCAGCCAGCGCGCCAAAGCCACGCCTTGCCGGGCGGCTCCTAAAATGACGACGCGCTTGCCGGTCCAATTTCTCATCGTTTATTACACCAGGGCCAGACCAACGCCGATCATGGCGGCCATCAGACCAATCAACCAGAATCTTTGCACGACCTGTGTTTCACTCCAGCCGAGCAGTTCAAAATGTAAATGAATGGGCGTCATCTTGAAGAAGCGTTTGCCCTTTGTCATCCTGAAATAAGCGACTTGGATCACAACGCTCAATACTTCGCTGACCGGGATGATGGCGATGATGGGCAAAACCACCCACTGACTTGTCATCAGGGCTATGACGGCCAGTGTTGAACCGAGAGCAAGTGAGCCGGTATCACCCATGAATAATTCCGCAGGATGGACATTGAACCACAAGAAACCGAACAAGGCGCCGACTACTGTGAAGCAGAAGCGCGCGAGATAGACTTGCCCTTGGTTGAGCGAGATCATGCCATACGCGGCGAAGGCTGTAGCCGCGATCAAACCGGCGAGACCATCGAGACCGTCGGTAAAGTTGACCGCGTTCGACATACTGACGATGATGAAGGCTGCTACCGGCACATACCACCAGCCCAATTCAAAGAAGCCTTTGATTCCAGGAATGAACAAATCCGGCACGCCCAGCATATATTTCAAGACCCAGGCCGTGCCAAGGCTGAGGATTACCTGGAATAAAAATTTGGTGCGGGCGCGCATGCCCTCACCTTTGTGTTCGCCGCGAATGCCTTGCCAGTCATCCGCCGCGCCAAGTATCGCAAAGGCGATCATTACGATCATCGGCACGAGCACTGAACGCCCGATGCCGCTTTGTGTAAAGCCAATCAAGGCCACCGCGTTGAGCAAAATTGTCAATAACAACACGGGCAAAACGAACATTACACCGCCCATGGTAGGCGTGCCCATCTTTACGCCGTGATGGCCGGGTTCCTCAACGCGGATAATCTTACCAATCTTGAAATGACGGAGGACGCGCAGTAACGGCCCTCCCCAAATAACTGTCATAATATACGATAGCCCCGCCAGACTCAGTGATAAAGCGACCTGTTTCATGAATGCACCTCCACAGCGGCGATGATGCGATCCATGCGCAGGCCGTGTGACCCTTTTAGAAGTGCCGCGTCATCTTGTGATAAATTCTTTCTTAACCAATCAATCACTGGGCCTATCTCTTCAAATTCAATAATTTTTGATGGCTTCATTCCTGTGCGGCGGGCGGCATCGGCATACATATGCGCACGCGGGCCAAGTGTGATGAGCAGGTCTGCGACTTGCGCGGTGCGCAGACCGACCATTTCGTGCCCCTGTCGTTCATAAGGACCCAGTTCGAGCATGTCGCCCAGCACCGCGATTTTGCGCTTGCCTTCGAGTTCACTTAACAAGTTGAGCGAAGCCATCATGGATTCGGGAGAAGCATTGTACGTATCATCCAGCATCAGCGCGCCCGATTCGGAGCGAACCGCTACCAGACGCAGTTGGGAATGTCCTTGTCGCAAACCGTTGATGATTTCCTGCCAATTCAAGCCTTCCACCAACCCGACTGCGGCGGCGCGCAAAGCGGTTTCTACTGAGTGGCGTCCGATCATCGGAAGGTGCATGTGCATCGTTTCAGACTTGTAGTGCAAACGGAATCGAATGCCGTCGAGGCCAAGCCCTTCCACGTTACTAGCCCACAAGTCCGCTTCGTGAGAAAGGCCGTAGAAAAAAACGCGGGCCTTGGTTTTTTCTTCCATGTGGCGCACGAGTGGATCGTCAAAATTCAGGATAGCTGTGCCAACCGGTGCGGCGGGCAGATTTTGCACAAGTTCAGATTTTCCGCGTGCGATGGCTTCCTGTGAACCGGCGCGTTCGGCGTGGACTGTGCCGATGTTGGTAATGACCCCGACTTGCGGCTGGGCGATGTCGCACAGAAAGGCTATCTCACCGGAGACATAGAATCCCATCTCGAGGACGGCTCGTTCGTGCCCAGGCCCGAGGCGGAGAATCGTTAAAGGGAGTCCGATCTCGTTGTTAAGATTTCCCGGACTCTTGAGTGTGCAGTAGCGCTCACTCAAAACTTGAGCGACAACTTCTTTTGTTGTGGACTTGCCAACACTACCGGTGATGCCGATCACGCGCAGATTGAGTTTGCGGCGCCAGAAGCGCGCGATTTGTTGCAGGGCCGAGAGTGTGTTGTCCACGCGCAGGCAGAGCGGAGGGGTCAAATCGGGCTGAGAGTCGGCTTGTAAACCGCCGCGCAGGTCAAGGGTCCGGTATGAGGCGTTCATATCGCGCTGGGTTAAAGTAAAAGAAGCCCCGCGCTGAAATGCGTCTGCGATAAAGTCATGGCCGTCCACGTTTTCACCAGGAAGTGCGACGAACAGCGAGCCGGGGATAACCTGCCGCGAGTCAATAGCCGCCTCGGTGATGACCGCGGTGGCTTCGATTCGAACATTGGTCAGGGCTTCGATTGCGTCTGCAAGTGTGAGCATTAAGGCTTCGCGATCTGATTCCGAATATCGTCTGGCGGGATGTTGAGCATGAGCACAGTCTTCTGGGCCACCTGCGCAAAAGTCGGGGCGGCGGTCTCGGAACCCCAGATGGATGTGGATGGTTTTTCGAGCCAGACGTAGATCATGAATTTGGGATTGTCCACGGGGCCCCAGCCGATAAAGGACGCGTTTGTGACGGTGCTATCGTAACCGAACTGAGTTGGGATCTGAGCTGTGCCGGTTTTTCCTGCGATGCGATAACCGGGCACCAGCGCATTGGATGACTCGTTTTCAAGCGAGACCGCCAGCATTTGATTAAGCGTGTGAGCAGTATTTGCTGTGATGGGTGAACCGGCGTACTGGGTCGAGACATTGTACTGCCTCCCATCGCGCAGCATGGCGTAAAGCACGTGCGGCGTGACCATTCGACCATCGTTGGCTATGGACGAGGCGGCCATCATCAGTTGGATGGGTGTGACTGACACACCCTGCCCGAAAGCGTTCGTGGCGAGATCAACGGGGTACCAATCGCCGTCGCCCGGGATTTTGAGGCGGCCTGCGGCTTCTCCGGCCAGATCAATGCCGGTCAGGTGTCCGAGGCCGAAACGATTCATGTAGCCGTAATAAGTTTGCGCGCCCATTTTGCCTGCGAGGGTAGCCAAGCAGATATTGAGCGAGTGCTGGAGACAGCCGGTCATATCTTGCAGTCCCCAGGCTTGATTGTCCCAGTTGTGGATGGGCCAGCCGCCGACGATAATTTCGCCGGTGTCGAGGTAGGTGCTGGATGGAGTCACTGTGCCGCTATCGAGAGCGGCAGCCATGGTCAGGATCTTGATGACCGAGCCAGGCTCGTACGGCATGGATATGGCACGGTCATATTCGCTGGCATTGTGATAGATCTGGCCGTAGCTCAGGTTTTGATTCAAATCCATGCGCGGGGAGGAGGCAAGCGCAAAAATTTCGCCTGTGTGCGGATCCATGACCACAATGGTGCCGTGTTGTGCGCCGTATTTGGTCAGTGATTCGTCGAGGATTTGTTCGGTCGCAGCTTGCAGGTCGCGATTGATGGTTAGGACGAGAGTCGTGCCATTGGGAACGTGCGGGATGTCTACGGCTTTGCTCGGGTCGGTCGGCACTGAGACCTGGACCATATTTCCGGCCAGCAGGCCGTTATATTTTTCTTCCACGCCGAAATATCCGCGTCGGGCAAGATTGACGAAGCCAAGTAAATTCGATGCGAGCGCACCTTCAGGATAACTGCGTTGTGGATGAGCCCAAAATCCTAAACCAGCCAGACTGCTTTTTGTACCAGTGGCGGAGGCTTGTGAGTCCGCCGCGGATTTATATTGTTCAAGCGCGGCGGCTTGATCGGATGAAACGTTGTCGGCCAAAACGACGGTCTGAACGGGCATGTTCGTGCCTTCGATGAGAGGCGGATTTACCATCTCGTTATACAGATCGTCGAGATTTAATCCGAGTTGTACACTGACCGTCAGGGCAATGGCGTGTTTATCATTGGCGTTGTTCAGATCTACGCTGACTTCGTAGACAGTTTTGTTGCCTGCCAGCAAATGCCCGTTGCGGTCGTAGATTTCGCCGCGATCGGGATAATAAGTTTCTGTTACGTTAATATAAGAAGCCGTCTGTTTCCGGAAGGTGGCCGCCTCTGTGCTGTTTTGTATTCGGATGATTTGCAGAATGATAGAGACCCCAACAAAGCCCAGAATTCCGGCCAACACGAGCGACCGCCAGGCATATTCTTGTCTCATTGCGCGACCCCCATCATGCTGGTGGTGGAGGCTGTGCGCAGACGTTGATCCAGCCACTCGATCAGCGACTGGGTATATTCAGGTGGTTGGCTTGGCGCAGCAGGTTTTAGCATGGGCACGGCGGCAAAAATAGCGGGCTTCGGTGCAGCATAACCAGCGACGATAATATATTCCATCTGATTTGGTTCGACAGGTTGATAACCCAAAGCCAGAGCGCGCTGTTCCATCGCGTTGGTGGAGGTTGTTTCGGCCACCTTATTTTGCAGGTCCGCGTTGGTGTGTTGGATGACGGTCAACTCGGCAGTCATATCTTGAATGTTGCGGCCTGCTATGCCCGCCTGCGATGTGATGTCGAGATATAAGGCCGCGACCAGGGCGAAGCCAAACATGCCGAGCAGGAAAGCACCGATCCACTGGAGTTGAAGCCGCCAGGGAGCCTGCTTGTAAGCGTGGACGAAATTATCGACTGTGTAATTGACGTTTTGCATATCAGACTCACTTATAATTTTTCAACAACTCTTAGCTTTGCACTGCGTGCCCGTGGGTTTTCCTTGATCTCTTCTTCATCGGGCGTGATCGGTTTTCGATTGATCTCTTTCAGCGTTGCCTTGCGCTCGACTTTATAAATTTGTTCGTAAGGCAGATTGACCAGATCCTTGCTCTCGCTCCGGAAAAAATCCTTGACGATGCGGTCTTCCAGCGAGTGGAAGGAAATCACCGCCAGCCTCCCGCCTCGATGCAAGGCGGACACCGCTTTCGGGAGCGCGTTCTCGACTGTGGCCAATTCGTCGTTGACGGCGATCCGGAGAGCTTGGAACGTCCGCGTGGCGGGGTGAACGCGGCTGTGCTCTGGGTAGGCTCGCTTTACGATCTCGGCCAGTTGCGCCGTTGTCCTCAGCGGTCTGGCTTTGAGGATGCCGCGGACAATTCTTCCTGCGCGCGGTTCCTCTCCATATTTAAAGAGCAGGTCAGTCAGTTCCGCTTCGGGCAGGGTGTTGACCAATTGTGCGGCGGTCAGCCCAAAGTCCCGATTGAAGCGCATGTCGAGGGGAGCGTCGTGCGTGAACGAGAATCCGCGTTCGGGTGTATCCAATTGCATCGAAGACAATCCGAGATCGAGCAGGATGCCGTCCACCGCGTCCCAGCCGAGTTCCCGAATCACATCCAAAAGAGAATCGTAGGAGGCCTGGGCCAGATGCGCTCGTTGCCCGTAAGGAGCCAAGTTCTCACGAGCGAGCGCCAGCGCCTGAGTATCCACATCCAGACCGAGCAGACGTCCGTCTGGCGCACAGGCCTCCAGAATTCCGCGGGCGTGACCGCCCGCTCCCAAAGTTCCGTCCACGTAACGGCCGGGGCTTTTGGGGTGCAACGCGTGTATAATCTCTTTGTAAAGTACAGGTTTGTGCGGCGTGTTCATAGCCGCGTCAGCCATTTTTCTGGCCGGATAAATTCAATGTAGAGAAACGCTGGTTGTTGGCTTCGATGTTTTGGATCTGAGTCATTTGCTCATTCCAGGCTGAAGGCAACCAGATTTCAAAGTAATCGCCCTGACCAGCCACGATCGCTTCGTTCTCAACGCCCGCAAATTGACGCAGGATTTGTGGAACGAGGATGCGCCCGATCTTATCCACTTCAACGGGATAAGCGTTCGCAAAGATCAAACGGCGCAGAAGACGGGCGGTGGGATCGGCCAGGTTCATGGCATTGACCCGTTCATAAACCTGTTTGAAGTAGGCCTCGGTCATGACCATCAGACAGCGGTCAAAGCCTTGAGTGATAAAGGCACCGCCTTCCAACAATTCGCGGAAGCGCGCCGGAACCATCAGGCGGCCCTTTTTATCGAGCGAATGTTGGAACTGGCCTAAGAACATTAGTTCTACTTCTCCTTTAATGCGGTGAACGCCGGGAATCCGGCGTCCTCCACTTTCTACCACTCTTTCCCACATTATACAACATTGTCGGGATAAATCAAGTGCTTTGGATCTATATTTGCAGCCCTAAAAGGACTTATTTATCGCCCATGGCAGAAAACTCCCCCACCTTTTCCCTCCTCAAATCAACCAACTGGCGCGATTATGAATTGCTCGATAGCGGCGATGGATTAAAGCTCGAACGATTCGGGCCATATATTTTTTCACGGCCTGAAGTGCAGGCCATGTGGAAGCGCGCCCTGCCCGAAAAAGATTGGGCCGCGGCGCACGCCACATTTCATCCGACCGCTGAAGAAAGCGGCGGGCATTGGGTTTGGAAGAAAGCATCCGAAGAAAAATGGAAGATGAAATATTCCCTGCCGGGGATTCAAAACGACTTGAAGTTTTGGGCGATGACGACGCCCGGACGTCACCTCGGCGTTTTTCCCGAAGTCGCTGCACACTGGGACTTTATGGCGGACGCCGTTCAAAAGGCCGCTCGGCCCACGAACATTCTCAACCTATTTGGTTACACTGGTCTGGCGTCATTAGCCGCGGCCGCGGCGGGTGCGCAAGTGACTCACGTGGACGCTTCGAAAAAGTCTGTCGGTTGGGCGCGCGAGAATCAGGAACTCTCCGGCTTGAGCAGCAAACCCATCCGTTGGATCGTGGAGGATGCGCAGAAATATGTCCAACGCGAAGGACGGCGCGGAACAAAATACGATGGCATTATTCTCGACCCGCCCAAATTTGGGCGCGGCCCAAAAGGCGAAATTTGGGAAGTCTATAAATCGTTGCCGAATTTACTGGAAGATTGCCGCGCCATCTTGAGCGAGGAGCCGCTGTTCATGATCGTAACAGTGTATGCGGTCAAAGCTTCTGCTATCCATGTTGGACAGACCTTGCAGGAGATCATGGCAAAATTCAAGGGCAAAGTCGAAAGTGGGGAATTGGTGACGCGCGAAAAGTCGGCGGGACGCTTGATCTCGCAGGCGGTTTACGCAAGATGGAAGTCTGAATAAAAAATTATTTAACTATTTTCCATTCGGCGGGCAAAACCAGTGCGGCCAAAATCAACTTGATGATATCGCCGATGATAAATGGCAACAGCCCCGCGACGATGGCTTTGCTCAAACTCCAAGCACGATGGCCAGCCATGCAACGCCGAAAAAGTAAATGATCAGCGCGCCGCATATCTAAAATAATCGAATCGACCTCTATAGCTAGAGTAGAAGATACAACGAAAAAGTACAAGTCCGTAGATGTGTTACAAGCTTATGGAGAGACCTTCAATTGCGGATATGGAGGTTTGTCCGCATATTGTAGTTCTTGTTGAAAAAGAGGGTCATTGAAACCCACGTTGGTTACATCACTATTATTCATACCAACAGCCAAATGCCATAAGGTAAACATCATTTTTTCAGACTTGGTTAAACCTGGAATCGGCGTCTCGGACGCAAACATCCCGATAATACCATGACTATCCACACCCCAAAATGCCGTGTCGAACGTATGCGTATTAGGGTCACCAGGCTTTCCGTCGGCCCATGATCTGAATCCGTTTTCTTTCGTCGCATTTTTGGGATTTATGACATATATCGTTGCTCCGGATTGGGGTGAGACCGGAAACGTCCAGGTATTTGCTCCGTCGGTAATCGTATACGTGATCTTACCCGCGTCTAATTTTGCGTTAAAAAGATCAGATTGATCATTAGTTGGATTTGGCATTTTAGTATGAAAATAATTATTCAATAACGCCGTATACACGATACTACTGAAAACAGGATTTTGAGTCGGCGGTGGCTGAGGTAATGGCGGATGAGTAATGCTTAATGACGACCCGTCCAAAACCCCTAATTCAACCAAAACATTTACCGGCGCAATGTTTCTTGCATTGTGCCACTTCGTGCTTCCATCAGGATTTTTAGCCACGGAATTCCCGTCCGGATTTAAGCTAGGAGCATACGTACCAGACGTATCCCACGTTGGAATGTTCACTGCTATCGGACCAAAATATCCTAAATATTCGTGCTTTCCATCCGAAGATTTAACGTCCATATACGTATAAGTAATCCCGTCTTTTATGATCTTGTCTCCTACTTTCGGACCGGTTTCGGTCGGTGTGGCGGAAACGGCGGTTGGGGCTGGTGCGGTCGCCGCCTCAGCGGTTGTTGTTGCTTGTGCGATTGCAGTCTGGGCAGATTGCGGCGCGCAAGCCGCCAACAAAATACTGAGTATGATGAATGGGAATAAAATCTTTTTCATATTGCTGCCTCCATAAATAAAAAGAGTCGGATGAATTCTATCACCCGACTCCCGCTTTCCTAACTTACTGACCACTGATCACTGGTAACTGCTCACTGGCTCATTTCTTCTTCCCAAACTTCTTCATCAGCAATTCCTGCAAAGTCGGCTGGCCGATCTCCTGCAATTCATATCTCACGCGCTGATAAGGCTTCTTGATCTTGATCACACGCGTCAAATCAATCGGCGTGCCAACGATGATCAAATCTACATCCGATTTATTGATGGTGGCTTCCAGGTCTCGCATCTGCGCTTCGCCGTAACCCATAGCCGGAAGGATTGGTCCAGTCTTGGGATATTTGACATACGTCGCCGCAATTGACTTGACCGCGAACGGTCGCGGGTCAACAATCTCCTTCGCGCCGAAACGCCGAGCCGCAACATAACCGGCGCCGTAGGTCATTTCGCCATGCGTCAGTGTTGGGCCATCTTCGATCACCAGCACGCGCTTGCCGCGGATGGCTTCGGGGTTATCAACAAATAGTGGGGATGCGCCCTCGATCACAACTGCTCTCGGGTTAAGTCTATGTAAATTGTCGCGCACCTTGATAACGTTCTCCGGGTCGGCAGTGTCCACTTTGTTGATGACGAATACATCCGCCATGCGGACGTTTGTTTCGCCGGGATAATACATGGACTCATGTCCGGGACGATGCGGGTCTGCTACGACGATTTGGAAGTCTGAAACATAAAATGGGAAGTCGTTGTTGCCGCCATCCCATAAAATGATATCAACTTCTTTTTCAGCCGCTCGCAAAATCTTTTCGTAGTCCACACCGGCATACACGATTACGCCGTTGTCAATGTGCGGTTCGTATTCCTCGCGCTCCTCAATCGTCGTCTCGTGCTCATCGAGATCATCGTAATCCGCGAAGCGCTGCACTTCCTGCCGGATCAAATTTCCATACGGCATGGGATGGCGAATGGCCGCGACCTTGTATCCCATCTCGCGCAGGATGAGAGACACCCGCCTCGTCGTCTGACTTTTGCCGGATCCTGTCCGAACAGCGCAGACCGACACAACCGGTTTGGACGACTTGACCTGTGTATACTTCGTTCCCATTAAACGGAAGTCCGCGCCCAGCGAATTGACCAGCGCGGCTTTGTGCATCACGTATTCATGCGGCACATCCGAGTAAGCGAAGACAACCTGTTCCACGCCGTGCTTTTTGATCAGATCAGATAATTCCTCTTCGGCGCGGATGGGGATTCCCTTGGGGTAAAGGTCGCCCGCTAATTCGCGCGGATAGAGGCGTCCTTCGATGTCCGGGATTTGGGTCGCGGTGAAGGCCACAACTTCATAATCCTTGTTGCCGCGGAAGAACGTGTTGAAGTTATGAAAGTCACGTCCCGCCGCGCCCATGATGATCGTTTTGGTTGCCATAGATTCTCCTTGAAAGTTTTTTATTGGTGGTCGAGTAACCCCGTATGAAGTGAGGGGCGTATCGAGACCACAAGTTCCCATATAATGATGGTCTCGATATGCCCGAAGAACACGGGCTACTCGACCATCAGACTGCTTCTGAAATCTACATAACTTCTGGTGCCTGAATATCCAGCAGGCGCAGGGAATTGGCGATGACCTGCCTTGCCGCCGCCACCAGTCCCAAACGGGAGGCGCGCACGTTTTCGTCTTCGCTCTGCAGGACGGGCACCGCATGATAGAACGAGTGGAAGGTGTTTGCCAGATCGTAGGCGTAGGCTGCCATCACAAGCGGACGATATTCGTTGGCGGCCTGCTGCACAGTCTGCGGGAAACGCGAGATGATCTCGATCAACTGGATTTCATGTCCGGTCAGTTCGTAATCAAAAGTCGTGGACGAAAGATTAGCGGCTTTAACATTTGCCTTCTTCAAAATGCTGTTGGCGCGCACGTGCGCATTTTGGATATACGGTCCGGTGCGGCCATCGAAAGCCAAAGCCTCATCCATTTCAAAGACGATGTCGCGGTTATTGTCCACCGATAACATTGAATACGCCATGGCTCCCAGCCCGATTTGTTCCGCAACTTTTTTTCGCTCAGTTTCGCTCATGTCAGGCGACTTCTCAGATTCAACTGCCAGCACGCGCCGGATGGATTCATCCATCACATCCTTGAACAGCACTACGCGTCCGCGCCGCGCTGACATCGCGCCCTCGGGCAGGCTGACGAATCCGTAGCCGAGGTGGTAACACTTCTCTGCCTGCGGAAAGCCCCATAATTTTAGAATGGCAAAGGCCTGTTGCAGATGCATGGATTGTCGCACGTCCACGACATAGATCGAACGGTCAACGTGATATTGCTCGAACTTGACTTTGGCTAACGCCAAATCCTTGGTTAGATAAAGTGTCGTGCCGTCCGAGCGCAGGAGGATGTTGGTGCGATATTTTTCTTTGGTCAGTCCCAGCTTCTCATCGATCTTGATGATGACCGCGCCGCCTTGTGCGCGTTCGTCATCGGCAATGCCTTTCTTGACCAGCTCTTCTACAATTTCTTTTGCTGGTTCATCCACTTCCGATTCAAAGAACCAGACGTCCATTTTGACATCGAGAATACGCAGGATGTCGCGCAGTTCAGCCAGACTCCACTCACGCGTCTTCAGCCATAGATCGCGCACATACTTGTCGCCTGTGTCCCATTTGCGATACATCTCGCGGCGTTCGGCGTCATAAGCTTCGCGCTTTGCTTTTTTTTCGGGCGTTTCATTTCCTTTCGGTTCGAGCATGGCTGTCGCTTCGGCGTAAATTTTCAACAGCCATTGTCCGCGCTCGTGAATGCCAGAGGGTTCCTGGCCTTTGTAAAATTTATCGTAGGCCCACAAGATGGTGATCACACCCAGACCAATATCGCCGGGATAAGATGCGCGGATCGTGTCGAAGCCTGCGAATTCGACGAGTCGCGCCAGTGCTTCTCCCAAGATTGTATTTCGATAGTGCCCAATATGAAATGAATGATGTGTGTTGGGCTGAGCGTATTCGACCATGACGCGCTCATTTTTCGGCGCGCCCCGCCCAAAGTCCGGACCGGAGGCGAGCACTTCGTCCACAACCCGGCGCGCGTATTCAGACGTCAAAAAATACAGATTGAGATAACCTTTGACCGCCTCAATGTGGCTGATGCCTGCCACGCTTCCGATCTGACCCTTGACCTGCTCGGCGATTTCCTGGGCGCGTTGTGGCACGATGATCTTTTTTCCCGAACGCGCCTCGAGGGCGGCCGTTGCAAAAAAGGAGGTGGAGATGCCCCACTCGCCGGAGAAGGGGATGGGTTGCCACTTCAATTCGGCCAGCGGAATATCGTTCTGCGCACAATATACCCGGACCTTTGCTGCGATTGCTTGTTGTTCTTTTTCAAACATAATGTTCGGATTATATCATTCTGATTTCAGGTAACAAAAGCGGGAGCGCTAGCTCCCGCTTGTCTTGATCTTAAAATACTACTTGGTTGTTGCTTTCTTTGCCGCAGGTTTCTTCACGGCTGGCTTCTTCTCAACCTTTTCTTTCACCGGCTTTGCTTTAGCGGCGGCTTTTGGCGCTGCCTTCGGTTTGGCTTCCTTTACCGGTTTCTTGACGGGTTCTTTTTCAACAACAGGGGCTTTGGGTGCAATGCCGAGCAGAGCCAGATGTTTCATCAGGCGACCCTTGCGGCGGGAGGCGTTGCGGGGATGAATGGCGCCTCTTTGCGCGGCCTTATCGAGGGCGCTAAGTGCGGCGAAGACGGAAGCCTGTGTTTCCTGTCCATTTTCGAGGGATGTGCGAGCATCTTTTACAGCCGCGCGCGCGTTACCGCGGAATACACGGTTGCGCAGGCGGCGCTTCTCGTTTTGACGATTGCGTTTGATCTGAGACTTAATGTTAGCCAAGGTCTTTCCTCCAAATAATTCTTTCCAACGTACACGGCCCATACGCGCCGCGAAGCGGTATTCTACATGAGGGACTTGATTTTGTCTAGCAAAAACAGGAAAAGTTTTCGAGTTACAAACCCGCCTTACTGTGGTTTAATAGGTTCGATGTTGGAAAATATTGAATTCATTCTTCGCGTGCAATGCAAGCTTGATCCAAAGCGTCCCATTATCGTCGGCGTATCGGGCGGACCGGACAGCCTGTGTTTGATGGAAATCCTGCGAGAGTCAGGCTACCATATTATTGTTGCTCACTTCAATCATCAGCTCCGATTTGACGCAGATAGTGATGCCAAGGCCGTTGAAGATACGGCTTCGCGTTTGATGCTCCCTTCTGTCGTCGAACGCGCGGACGTGCGCGCTCATGCTGAAGCAGAAAGCCTGTCCATTGAAGAGGCGGCTCGCAACCTGCGTTACCGTTTTCTATTTGCGCAGGCGCACCGACTCAAAGCTCAGGCTGTGGTGGTGGGGCACACCGCTGACGACCAGGTCGAAACCGTGTTGATGCACTTCATCCGTGGTGCAGGGCTAAACGGGCTCAAAGGCATGGCTTATCGCACGCTCCTGCCGGTCTTCGATCTTGAAATTCCCATCATCCGTCCCTTGCTGGATGTCTGGCG
>Ga0172369_10004172_pt1 | contig 18537 bp, 30 predicted proteins | sample LakKiv25m_FD_114539 | JGI IMG/M metagenome (GOLD analysis project Ga0172369, IMG submission 114539) | Freshwater microbial communities from Kabuno Bay, South-Kivu, Congo - kab_022012_11.25m | ecosystem: Environmental > Aquatic > Freshwater > Lake | place: Democratic Republic of the Congo...
AAGTAATAGCGGCTCCAGAAACTTTACTAGCGGTTGTAATCTGAGCTAATTTTGTATCTGCAAGCGCAGCGTTAGATTTAACATTAGCGTTCTCAAGGTTCCCATTAACCAAATTATAAATAGTATCAAAATTTGTATTGTGTTCAGCGGCAACGATTGTTGCTCCTGCTGAAAAAGTGTAAGTTTTACTTACAAGACCCATAACATTCACTCCCTCTATGATGTGTTTCGGTATTATGATCTTTAATAGATTTTTTATAGTATGTATCTCTATATTCTTTCTTCTGTTCTTTAGTCCAATGCTTTAAACAATGCTGTAACTCAAATTCCCAACCATCAACTTCTGATTTCATTAACTTTTTGTAATCTTTTTTAGTTAAAGTTTTAGCACATGTATTGCAAAGAGTAATGGTCATTTGAGTACCATCATCTAAAGTCATAATCATCCCGAAATAATTAGGGAGAAATCTTGTAATAATGGGTTTCCCGTTTTGGTTTGAACCATTGAATTCAGCTACTTCCGTGTAGCAAAGAGAACAAATTCCGGGAAAAGCATGATTTACGTCAAATTGATTTTTCATTGTAGTAAAAAGAGTGTCATGGTTGTTGCCGCCTCTGAACACTTTAAATAAATCGTTGTGCTTGTCCAAGTGGTCCCGCTATCGTAAACAACGCCGGCTTTATCGACTTTGATAACTATGTAACCAATGGGAACGGCACCGAGAGTATGAGAAACTGAGAACTCTGTGTCGGCATTTGCGGAGGTAACTACTTGGAATTCTCCGGATATATTTTCCCCTCTATACCCATCTATGCCGCCCCCGAAACGGATTCGCCCTTTAAGACACTCAAATAACTGCAGAGTATCTTGCTCTAATCGGCGGATATTGGTTTTCATATCTTGATTCTCATTATAGTTATAAGTCTTTACTACTTTCATGTCGCACTCTCTAAATAAGCGGAAATCCCAAATCCGTTAATTTTAAATGTTTCGCTTTCAACTGCGTTCTCAAAGGATAATCTAAACACTCTACCTCTGCCAGTTAGGTCTACTCTGTAAGAAAACCCTCCGGATCCAGCATAAGTTGCCGTTCCGTATACTCCAGATCCGTAAGCCGCAGAAGAAGACGCTAAAGAAATAGTCTGCGAATATTGATTCGCTTCCTCAAAATCGAAAGAGTAGCCAACGGTCAAGGTTGAATTGCTATATGTTGGATATATAACAACTTCTGGAACTCCTTTAGTATTCATTAAATCATTAAAACTAAACCATTTTGTTCTGTAGTAAGCATTAATTGCGGTTTTTACGGTTAAAGGATAATCGTCTGTGCCGGTATTCATCTGATAACAATACCCGGAATAATCTGAGAAATATATTCTTTCTTCATTGCTAGTATGAACTCTTGCTATAGCATTGCAAGAAGCTCCAATATATTTAGTCCATGCTTTTGTATAAAAGTCCCATGTAAAACCAATAGTGTTTGTAGACCCGCCAGAAGCAGCTAAGAAACAAATATACTGATTCTTTTCCATTAAAAGAGAAGAGACGGCTTTTGAAAAGCGACTCTTACTTACATCGGTTCTTAATGTATAGTTAAGATTATTGGAGATCTTTTGGCTATTAGAGCCATCAAAATAATAAAATCCATCATAGGAGAGGAAGATAAGCCCATTATTTACTTCCTGAACGCTATCTCTTGCTATACAGCCAACGTGGGAGGGGGTCTTGGCGAAAGTAAAGGGAATATCGGTATCTCCTGTGAAAATACCAATATAAATCGAGCGTTCCTTGAAAATAACGAGCTTATCTCCGAGGGATTTAACGCAGATAATATCTGTACCATCATTTTTATTAATATTTACCCAATCAGCGGAATCCCAAGTAGCAGGATCTCCAGCTGCAGACCAATATAATCGGCTTGAGTATAGAGTGCCGCTTACTGTTACATTGGCAAGAAACATATATTCCGTCCAAGACTCAATACAATAAGCAGTAGTAAGTCCTGTCGGAACAGTCATTGCAGAGGCATTGCCAGAACCTGTCCATTTAAATGGGGCATTAACGCCATTGGTCCCATAAAGAATATCTCCATAAGTCCTAAACTGGCACTGGTTATCTTGATCAGCGGTAAAGGTTAATGTTCCAGTAATAGCATCAAATGTTCCGTCTAAACCATCCATTTTGTAGAATTTATTTCCGAAAACTCCGACTAAATAATCAATACCAGATGAATTCTCGTAAAAGAAAAGTCCATTTCCGGAAGTACCAGAATTGACTGCGGAAGAATTAAGATTGAGATACCCATTTCTTTTGGATATTGCTCCCCAAATATCAAGTTCAACATTTTGGAGAGCAGTTGCTTCAAAATCCTTTACAGCTAATGGACTAGCGGAAGTATTTAAACCTCCGTTATTCTCAAAAGCGTTAAAGGTATTATATATCCCAGTAAATTGATTGTTCATAGAACATAAGGTCCAAATTTTGAGCCGGCTTGGCTATACCGAGCCTGAGAATGAAATGATGGAGTTCCCCGAAACCCAGGTTTTTGAAGTCTTGGAAGCCAATCTAATTTATCTGCATTTTTCCTCTTTAGGATTTTTAGTTCATCTTGGAACATGGTAAAGAAAGTTGTAACATCTCTTTTGGATTCTTCTCCTTGCAATTTTGCGGTCGCCAAGAGAACGATTGCTTCATCGAAATCCTGACCAAGTTCATGAATATCATCGTCATTCACAAGTCTTTGGACTTCTTTGTAAAACATGATCTTAATTTCATATGCTTTGTCCGGAGACGGGAAAACTTGGATCTTCTTGTACATCTGAGAATTAGCAGTATCTCCGGTAGGAATAACAGCAATAGAATCCGCAGCAGAATTAGCCGTACAGGTAATCCTTCCCGTTGTGCTAGCATCTTTTGTTATCCTGTCAATTTTAGAGAATGATTTCGTACCGGCAACACCAGAAGTCCCGTTCAATGTGATAGTTTCACTATCAGGATAACTACTAACAGTTCCAAATACCGTTACTTGCTGGGAGGTGTCTGCGGTTGAGGACGATACAATCGTAATAACCGAAGCAGTTCTAGGTTGGTTAATAACACAATCTTCGCCCCACATCATGTAAACTTCGGGAACATCTGATTCGTCAAAGTCAATTTCTTTCTCAAGAAAGGATCTGCTTGGAATATAATTCATCACAAAAGGATAGTTGTTTGCTTCATGCCAAACAATAGCCGGTTTTGAGGTTTGGATAGGAAGATTGTATTTTTCCTGTCCAAGAATAGAGAAAGATACTCCCGCAGCAGTTGACCCATCAAAATAGGTAGTCATTGTCGCAGTATTTTCTCCGGTAATTGCGGCAATTTCATATAGTTGCGATGAGGTTCCGGACGTTGTAAATTTAATTCTACGCCCAATTTGAACTCCGTTTGTGATTAAATTAGATCCTGAAAAAACCAGAGATTTGCTATCAGCAGTAACGGTAACGGTTCCAGTTGAAAAATCAGGAACTGTCTCAAAAGAGGATTCTCTTCTTAGGGATCGCCAGTTCGTTTCGTTAGCAATTCTTAAAAGCGAAGCATTAATAAGATTCTTTACGGCGGTATCGAAATATGTTCCTCCTTGATTACGGGTTGCCCTTCTTTTTACTTCTTGTTGAAGATCGTAAAAGTTCATAGACATATAAGTTATCTCCTAATAACTATTTTATCAGAGAATTACTTTTATTACTTCGGTTCTTTTTCCTCTCGCTTTTTCCTGCCACCGGCAACTAGAAAAGCTATGACTGCAATAGAACCTGCTAATGAACCTGCTACACTAGGAACCCATGGAATTGGACTCGCTACGCCAGCCACAGCCGTAACTTGCTTCTTAACAGCTTCTGAGCGTGAAACAGCCATATCTAGGCAAGCTTGGTCATTAAGACAGTCATACATATCAACTTTTGCTTGTTTTAAAGCAGCACATCCACAAACGATTAAGATAAAGCAAAATACAATAAGGGTCTTTTTCATTGGGGTCGCTCCGTAGGAGTTGGGGTATTCCACGCAAGGTACTTACTGATAAGTTTAATAATCGGGAGAACGATATTATCGTCTTTTAAGGTCGGGGTTAACCGAACCACAATAGACGATATGAAACACAAATAGGTAATAATGTCCAAAATATCTTTCCAGTTATCTTTTAGGAAATCCATCACATCCTCCTGTTAGCATGTTAGGTTCAACTACTTTATCAATATATTCAGTTAATTTGTCAATTCGTTCCATTACGGGAAATGAAGCTGTTTTTCTTGCTTCTTTAAGTAGCGAACACATCTCTCTGAAAATGTGTCGCAACGTAACTTTTGTAATACAATCACGCCGCATTTCTTCCTTTCTTTGCCATTTCTTGGATTTTCCCGTAACTATTTTCATGAATTGCAAGTAAAGAACGTTTTATATCTGCGTGATCCGTTGTGACAGATCTTTGGAAGTGTTCTGATGTTGATGTCATCTTATTAAGAGCTTCAGTATTATCAGATATTGCAATAGAAACTTTTCCTATACTTTGGTAACACATCCAAAACATTAAACAAAAAGCGAGGATTGGAAATCCTACACGATCAATAAATATCATTATTATTTTTAGCCAATAAGGGATATTTCCATTTAATGTTACGGGACCACGTTCTTCCATTTCAACTCCTAGTCTATTGTTAGAATTTCATCAAATCACTCAGCGTTCGGTTCTTCTACGGGTTCAGCCGTCTCAAACTTCGGGGCAAGAGAGTTCGCTTTGCGGAAAGTATCAATGCTGACCTGTGCCGCTTTCACAGCGTCAGAGACTTCCTTGATTTGATTGACCTTGGCGTTCTCGTACCGTTCCACCAATACGCCGACCCAATCCTTCACTTGCTCTTCACTAAGACCTTCAGGTAATCCGTTTACTGAAATGTCCATTTACTCCTCCTTTGTTATGAACCTGCCACTACTTTTTCTGCGTTATTATAATAAAGATGAAGCCCATCGGCTTCCATCCAAATCATCCCATTTGTGAGCGTCGCTGGTGCGCCCGCTAAATATGGGATTTGTAAAGGACTGCTAAGAAGGAAATAATCTTCATCTTCCTTATAGGTGATTTGTCCGTCATTCGTATCACCGTCAAATACGATAGCGGGGTCGGCATCGGCGTTATTTCCTACATATAGGTCGCCCGTTACCCTTGTTAAAGGGCTTGTTAGCCTTATTCCTGTGGTAGCGGCAAGGTCGAGGTAGCCGTCATTAAGCGAATCTATATATTCATTACCGTCAGTCTGGGTAAAGTAAATCTTATCTTCAACAAGTAAACCATCGGCAAGAAGTGTCATTTTCTCGGTAGCACCTATCAAGAAATCTATACCATTTGTGCCACCTCTTAAATTAAGTTCATCTGTGGCGGTTACCACATCGGATTGAATGTCTAATGAAGTGCCTGTGAATTGGATTGAAGCATCATCTCCAGCACCAAATACAAGCTTGTAATTATCATTATTGAGATACATCGCAGTCGTACTGGTATTTCCTATCTTGACTGTGTTCGCTCCCTTTCCTATCGCACTTGTGCCGATGACAATTTCATTTGCCGAAGTTGTAGAAGCTGTTCTTGCATTGTCTCCAACGATAATTGAGTTATCTATTTCTGTGACGGTACTTCCGTTAGCGGACAAGTTGCCTGCATAATACCCAATGGCAATGTTATAAGATGGAGATGTATCAGTCGCTAATGTTCCAAACCCTATTCCGATGTTACGAGAACCAGATTGAGCCTTCTGCATCGCATCACGCCCGATGCCTATGTTATTGCTGCCAGACTCTAAATACAAAAGTGCCTGATATCCAAGGGCGAAGTTATTAGCAGCTGTCGTACCGTGGTAAAGAGCTTTATACCCAAGAGCCACATTATAATATCCTGTAGTCAACGCACTCAGCGAAAACGCACCAATACCTGTATTGTACGATGCGTGAAATGTTTCAGTAGCGGTAGCACCCATCGTGAAGTTACCAGCACCCAGCCCCAAAAAGACATTATGCCCTAAAGGCGTAATTCCGCCCTCATTTAGCCCATACTCAAAGTCGTGAAGAAATCTGGAAGTTTCTTTGTATATTATCCCTTTCTGATTGGCGAAAGTCGTGTATGGTAGTGTTAAATTCCCAGTTCCCGTGTAGTCGTTGGCTTCTATGTCGCCTGTGGTGGTGAGGTTGCCGCCATTAAGATTTACCACTCCAGAACCGACTACTTTGGGGTCAATTATCAGATTTGTTCCGTCATAATAAATAGAAGCATCTGCCGCCGCACCAAGTTTTATTACATTATTGTCAGAGGTTAATCGTAGGTTTCCTGTAACTTCAAGTTTTTCTGAAGGACTAGTTGTCCCGATGCCGACGTTGCCAGAAGTTAAAATTCTAATTGCTTCTGCATTGCCAGAGTAAAGAGTTGAATAATAACTTGCCGAATTGCTACCGATTCTAATTTCTCCAGTGTTTGTATATGTTTGGATTCCGCCTCCTCCGCCAGCAACGTCAATAAAAGAAAATCCTGGATTTTGAGAACCTCCATTTGCCTGAAGTTTTATTTGAGGACTAGTTCCAAAAATATGGAGAGCTGTTTCTGGTGTCGTCGTCCCGATGCCGACGTTGCCATTAGTAGTATCAACATTCAGCACATTGGTTGTCCCATCAGCTTTCCTAATTTGAACAGCAGTCGTAGAATCAGCTGACGGGTAGAGTATGCCTGACTTAATGCTTCCTAATGTAGCAAGACCTGTGGTGGTGAGGTTCCCCGAAGCATCTATCCCCAACTGTCCAGTAGACCCTGCGTCAAGCCCAGCAAGGAAGTTTGGTGCGCCATTGATTATGTCCTGCGGAGTGGTTTGATCGATCTTTAAGTATTCACTATCCATTTGGCTTTTACTTAACGGTAACCACTCCCACGTCCCATCAAAAGGATTCAATCTGATAGCCATTAGAATAATCCCGTTCTGTTATCCCAAGCACCATAAGCGATCTGAATTCGGGTAACATCAGATCCGGAATAAGTAAATTTGTAAATTTTCCAATCTAAGGCAGTTGTCGCTGCCCCGCTAGTTGGATGTAAGCCAACATAGTCGGGAGCAGCGTCATTCGCATCATAGCGAATATCACAATAAAAACCGCTATCGGTTAAAGTCGGTTTTGTATTGTTGATAACTGGATTTCTATACGTCACGCTGGCATATCTCCAAATCCACCAGAGATCGTTACGCCACCACCTCTTGTCCGAACGCCTTGTTTCTTTGGCTGATCCTTATGATCCACGATTTTCCCTTGAGCAAGTTCTTTCTCTTTTTGCTGTTTTCCCATAGGCTTGTGCATTTCCAAATATTGCTCAACAGTTAACCCTCTTTGTCTTGCGAGCTCAAATACCTGTGGGTCATCTTTCACTTCAATTCCAAGATGCTCGATATTCCGTTCAGCAAGAACTTCAAGAGCTGCACGATCTGGACCCTCATACATCTCACCTTTTTTCTCATCGTAAACACGCTCTTTAGCGGGTTTCCAAATCCCGTTCGGACTAATCCAACTAGGCATTGCTTTTCTCCCTTGTTTGGGATTAGGAGGTCAGGTTCCCCTCCGTCATTCTCCCTTGTTTAACTAAGTTCAATTCGATAGGTTAGGACAACAGAAACCGCTGAACCAATGTCAATAAAACAACCGGCATCGAACAGAATCCCATGGGGACCAAAGTCCAATGTTACTGTTTTACTGACCGCTCCAGCTGCCGTCACCCAAACCGTTGCACTATCCGTACCACCATCCCTAAGCACAAGATCCCTTGCTGTGCCGTCGGAAAGCCATGTTGCTGAGAAAACTCGGACGTGTTTCCCAGAACCAACCGCTAAATCAACATCAGTATAAACTGAATCACTATTCTCTAAGCCAAACATAATTCCTCCTTATGATTAAGATTATTCAGGATTCCATCAAGAAATGCGTAGTCAATTCCTCTAATCTTTGGTTTGTAGTTTGCCGTTCTGTCAATGTTTAAAAGATCTTCTCTTAAGATAAGATCGTGTTCTTTACAATAATTGAAAATTCCAGTTCCGGGGATAGGGGTAAAATAGAACACCAGCTTTGCGTCCGGCTTGATATTCTTAATCATTTGATAAGTATTCATTGCTTCATCTGGAGTTTCAGTTGGGAGCCCAAGCATGAACGTTCCAAATATCTTCACTCCGTATTTTTTACAGATCTCTGCCGCACGAAGGTTTGTTGCAACAGTAGTTCCTTTCTTAAGAAATTGAAGAAGCCGATCAGTTCCAGTTTCGAATCCGATGACAAACCATTCAACTCCAATCTCTGCAAGCATTCTAACTGTCTCTTCGTCACGACAGATAATATCCGCTCGGTTGCAGACGACCATTTCGGCATCGAATCCTTCGGCTTTGTATTTCTCACAGAACTCCTTTAACCAGACTTTATTGAGAGTAAATGTATCATCCCACCACGTGATGCTCTTGAAATGATGTTTCTCTCTTAGTTCTTTTAATTCTCCGATGACATGATCTACTGTCCTAGCCCTAGTTCCTTTTCCAAAAACCATTCTTTCTGCATCTTGGCAGTACTGGCACTGGAATGGACAGCCTCTAGCACTAATCATCGTAACCATTGGGATAGCTTGCTCCGGAGCAAAAGCACAAGCCTTCTCATAATCATAATCAAAAGCATCCCTATCCACGTAAGGAAGGGAGGAAAGATCTGGCTGAATGCCTTTAATAACTCGGTCGGTTATCAGACCTTCAAGCAATTGAACAATAACCATTTCACCTTCATTGGTGATAATGTGATCTATGTTCTTGTCGTCTTCCCAGATATGCGTGTCAAGAGTTGGGGAAAGTCCACCAACAACGGTTTTAATGCTAGGAAAGTTCTGTTTTGCAAGTTTTGCGGCTTGTTTCGCAGCTTTGGTATCCAGATAAGAAGCGGATATCCCTAACCACTCCGGTTGAAAATCCTGAAGAGCGGAACAGTAATCTACCCAGCTCCGCATCTGTCTTAAATCCAGAAGACGAACTTCATGACCAGCTCTCTTGAGAACAGCAGAAATCATTCCAATTCCATGATGAATCCAACCTCGTTCACCATTGAATCCGCATTGTCTTCCAAGAAAGCCAGTAATCCCAATCCCAGGATATACCAACGCTACTTTAGACATTTCTCTTTCCTGACGTTATCTCTTACCCGCAAATTGAAGATGAATGAATTTGCAAGCATACGTTCCCTAGCTTTCTCAATTGTTTCCATGTTCAGCCCACGATGGGTTAAGCAATAGTCATAACAACCAAATACCGCTATCCCTGCGCTCATTAACCTGTGACAGAAGTTATGGTCTGTTGCGTAAGTGCAAGGAGTATTAGCCGCATTCTCATTTAGGTCAAAATAAGGTTCTTCAAGATAATCAAAGACCATTCTCTTAATCAGTGTCATTCCAAAACCAACCAGATAAACTGGAATGATTCCTTTTGGACCAATAAGCTCCATTAATCCTTTGTTCATACTTAGAGGACGCATTGGAAGGATTACATAAGGAGAATGTCGTGAGAAGTATTTAATCCCAATTAAGGGTTTATCTGCTTCTACCAAAGCATCCAGCATCTCAAGAGTGAAGCCCCAGTTATCGTCCTCAACCATCAGAAGATATTGCTTACCGGTTTTCAGGAATCTTTCAGCAATCTGGTTCTGAGCATCTTTAAGCTCTTTCCCATAAATGGAAAGACATTCGATGTCATATTTCAAAGAACAAGAAACAAGGAAATCGGATAGGGACTTCGTAAACTCATCGTGCGGTTTGTGGCAAGCTGCGCCTACGAATATCCCTATCCGATTCTCCATTACTCTAGGTTAATCTTAATCGCAGCATGACCCGTAGAATCACCAAGGTCCAAGAAAATGCCAACGATAGGATTCTTCCCATAATACGTCGCATAGGTGCTATTCCCACCCATGATCGTGACAGCGCCAGCGGTCAGATTCGACAGAGTGGCAACGGCACCGATAGTCGGGACGTTAACATCCTGAAGAATACCGCAGATGCCCTTCGTCTGAATCCAGCCAAACGGCTGTTCAGAAACGTCCATCGTCGAACAAGAAACACCAACAACCGAAGAATCAGTCGTTGTGGCGACTTCAAGGTCGTGATAGAGCGACCCAATAATGGCAACGTCCGAAGCAGTCGTCAGAGCAACCTGAAGCGGTTGCGCTAACTCAATCCTGAAGTTACCGGAAGCAGGGTCATCCGTTGCGGTGTTACCTTTGATGTCGTAGGTGTAACCTTCCCCAGCATCATCAGTACAAACCAGCTTCCCACCAACGAACTGATTAGCAGTAATAGACGCAAGCGTGTATTCCACGAAACGGCTACCAATCTTGCTATCATTTGTGTTATCGGACGAAGCAGACGCAACAACATGGTTATCATCGTCCACCTGGCAAGTTTCGCTAATGTCAGTAGAAACGAGAACACCACGGTTCGTATCCGCCCCGAAATGGGCATACCGATACACAGCACCATCAGCACATTCCACCTTGAACCCAAGAGGGAACTTCTGAGAAGCATGCATATCGAACTTGTTAAAATCCGCCAATGTCGGCGGAGGAGTCACACGATTTGAAGCATACGCAGTTGAAAGAACAGCCATTTTCACTCCTTTGCCCCTCTGCTAAGTTCAACATATCGGGCATTGTTTGACGGGGGCTTTCGCCCCCGCCGTTAATTTGAGTTACGATTTGGAAAGAACATAAATCACTCCAGTACGATTGTCTTCACCGACGTTGAAAGTCATCACGCCAGTAGCAGCAGTCGTTAGAGTGATATCAATTCCTTCTTTAGTTTGAGTTCCATCATCTGTCAGATTGCCCCAGTATCCAACAATGCCAGGGATTTTGGAGGTCCATGTATCTCCATCATCAATGTCACTGGTGGAAAAAGTAGCAATATGCAAAGTCAGGGAACCGAGATTTTCCCTAAGAACACTATCGGGTGTTTTAGCAGCCATGTATCACCACCTATCAAGAAACACTGGTTAACTTACCGAGTCTACGCCTATTATTGGTCGTTTGCTGACCTCTCCAAAGGATGAACGCAACTTTAACGGTCTGGTTCGTAGGAGCAATAAACGGAGTCGTAACAAGATCCGTTTCGCTATCCACGCACAGATTCCAGTAGTTCGTGTTCAACATATAGAGAACGCCAGAATCAACGTATTGATCGTAAACGATAGGAATACCTTTAAACGTAAGATTGGTAAACCCAGCATTTGCGGTCGTTGTATTCTGCAAACGCTCGATAGGTAAACGGGTCTGCTCATACTTCTGGAAAATGGCTGAAGTCGTTAGAATATGCGTAGGATTATCCTGAGCCGAAGAACTCGACAAAGCATAATACAACGTGGACATATCCGTTAGACCTTGAGCCGCAAAAGCTCCAGAAGTCGTTGACGTTGCTTGCCAGAACGTATCCGTTCCACCAGCAATCGTTCCCAACGTTCCCGTACTAACGAGCGTTGACAACGGGATCAGGTTGTTTGCTTCACTAACTGACGTAACCAAAGCCTGACCGAGACGATCTTTAATCGCCATTTCTGCCAACTGAATACGAGTTCCGACAAGATCAAGCAACTTATGACTTGAACCAGCGTTCTGTCTCTCGTCATCACGAGTGATCTGAATCGGTTCGTAAGCGTTTTGCCACTTATACTCGCAGAGCATAGTGTTATCGCCCTGAGTAGTGTTAAGAGGATCCGCTCCCAAATAAAATCCACCATCGGTCTGCTTTGCACTAACGATATGCTCGACGCAAACTGTTACTTAAAATTGACCTTGAGAAGTTAATTATGTGAAAGAACGATATTGCTCATTCTTCTCAAGGCGGATTCGGCATCACTGCCAAATCTCTGCGAATTACTCCGCAGTTCAGACTCTATCATCACCAGTAAACCTCTGGTGTCTGGCGTATTAGTCGTTACGGGTCCTCTATGATTAAGCGTCTTAATTATGGAATGAATTTCTTCCCGAAGATTAAGAGGGAACTTGAAATGTTTCAGACAAGTTCTAACTGAATTTTCTTGAAGCAAACGATACGCTGCAAGAATATCAGCTTGTTTACGCTTAATTAGCAAATATGGACGAACAGCTTCGATTAACCGTCCAGCTTGCCCACAGTTTATATGCCAAGTATATGCAACCTTATGCTTATTTTGGTTTTCAGGTTTTACTGTCTTGGCATAATAGTTAGCTCCAAAGTTCTGAACTAACCATTCCATAATCTCAAGAGAGGAATTAGTGATGCAAAGACGAACTTTGTAGTTAGTAACTACGCCGTTCTTCTTCGCAGCTAGCAAACCAAGATAGCCTTCGCCATCAATGAGTCCTGCTAGATACGCTAATTTTTCTTGCTGAGTTATGTTGTCCATAGAATCTTCCCTCGGTATTGTCCTTAGTTTAAGGAGGTCCACCGATTTAGCCAGATTTCTTTAGCGCCATTGTTGTTAACGCTAACTCCACCATCGATCATACGTTTACGACCGGCTTCATTCAGAATACGGAGAGCCGGGACGTCGTTATCAATCTGTAATCTCCGATTTTCATCGGAGTGTCGGACTATATCATCCCTTTCGGGGGGTGTCCTTTAGTCTCTACGCACGCCAGGGAGTTGTCGCTCCCAGCTTGGTTCGGGGTTACCTCGCTATTAGGCAGGGGCTTCTCCGAGTTCACACCCTTTGCTATGATGCTACGACCTTTTCTATTGAGAATGTGCATCTGTTCTTTAATTCTCATTCTCGCATCAAACAGCGAATCAGGAGCGCCGTTACATCCGTAAATGTTATTGTCTTTAGACATATACGTTTGTAACATTTCAAGAGCTAATTGAGCCTGTCTGCGCTTAATAATCAGAACAGGTTCTACTAAAGCAAGTAGCTCTTTCGCTTTCTGGGCTTCCACATACCAGGTATACATATCTTTCCAGTTGTGGATGCCTTTATCTCTTCGCCGATGATGAACATACCCGCCAAGAAGCTCTTTGACAAAATTCAGAACTTCTCCACAGGAATTGTAAATAGAAACTCTGACCTGAAAACGAGGACGACCGCTTTTAGATACATAGTGAGTAATGCCAATAGTCCCCTCACCATCTATCAGTCCTGCGATATATCCTAGTTGTCTATCAGTTAGTTGTATCATCAAAGGTCCATAACTTACGTTTAGACGTTATCGATCAACTGCTTTCTGTAATCTGCCAAAGAAGTCGTTAGTACAATGCTGTCCGTATTGGCGGCTTGGGACATCGAAGGAATAAAAACTTCACCGCTCATTTGTAACTCCTTTTCTAAATTTTAATACCTAGTTTTTTAGCGTTCTGAATGGCAAGACGCTTAAAATATTCCGTCCCACTTTCGTGGTTGCCTTTCTTCGGAACGTCTTTAGATTGAGAAATGTTAATTCCAGAAGCGGCAGAAGAAGCATTGACCTTTTCTGTAAGGTCAAGGTTTCTATCCTGTCTTCCAAGAGCATAAGCACGCTTAACAGCATTTTCATAGTCGATGGCTTTCCAGAGATGCTCTCTTGTGGCTTGTACCTTTCCGGTCAGAAGCCCGTGAAATATCGCATCGACATCCTTGGGTTCGTAGTTCTTGTAACGAGTCTTGAGTTCCATATCTTGCTTATCCCACTCCTGCTTCTGGAAGAATTGGTCCATTCTATGCCTATCTTCAATCTGAGCTTTGCGAGTATCGTAAAGCAAGGATTTCTCTTTCGGAGAAAGGTAACTCCATTCCTCGTCACTAAGTCCTGAACCCTCCGGATTTTGCTGAAATTGGCGTTCTTGCTGAAGCTGATTTACTTGTTGCTTGAAGGTAGGATCATTTAAAAGCTGTTGAACGGATTCTTTATCCCATCCACGCTGTTTAACTTGTTCCGCTTCCTGCCGAAGTCGTGCAGCTTCTTGAAACTTTTCATCAGCACCTTTGTACAAAGTCTGCTGGAAAAGCTTTACCTGCTCCTGCATTTCTGGAGGTAATTTCGACAGTTCCTCATTAAATTGATTTCTGTCGTACTTCTTCTCAGTTTCCTGAGATTTCTCAAGTGAGACTTCTGAAACTCTAGAGGTAAGGTCTTGATCTGCCGCTTGAACGGGTTGATCGACCTGTTCCGGAGCTTGTTCTGTCTGTTGAGTTACAACTTGATCGTCTTGCATTATTACTCCTTCTGGGTAGGTTTCCCCGCCAGTTGGTTAGACTACGTTTTGCTGTTGGCTAGCTAAGGATTTCAGAAGAATGTCCTGAACGGTCATTCTCTGCTTATCCTCAACTTCGCATTTATCAATATTAAGTTCGATGTATTCTTCGGTATTCTCTAAATGCTTCATCCTTAGAGAACCTTCGCACTTAATAGTTACCTCCTGTCCCGGATACAATCTTGCCAGTTCAGGATAATCGGTCGCACTTAAAATCAATGAGTTAGTCCTCATTTTCTGGTTTCCTATAGTATTTTCCGTTAAACAAATAAATTTCTACCCACTCATCTCTGTCAAATCCATGAAGCAATTCATTTATTCTACCGCTAAACATTCTTGCCAGATGACAAGTGTATTCATCGGGAACAGTATTAAACCCAGAGGATATTATATCCTCATAGTTTCCCTGTACAATTTTTAACATTACTATAAAATCCGTCTTTCCCAAGTTGTGGTACTTGTTTAGGAGGATTCTCTACAATGTTTTGTTTGTTTACTTCGGAATGACCAAAGAAGTTATTGTCCATATTTGATTTAATTGCCCTAAATACAGATTTGTAGAATTTCTTTCCAGAAGCTCCTTCAACCAAACCAACACCTTTTATTTCAGCAACTTGCCCACCACTAATCCCAGCCGATTTTGCTGCTCGTTGTGCACCTTTTACGGCAGATTTCCCAGCTTTTTTTGCTATCACTCTAAGAATATGAGATAGAGCCATTATAGTCTCCCTGTGCAATTCTTAACATTACTGTAAAATCCATCTTTTCCAAGTTGTGGTACTTGCTTGGGAGGATTCTTTACAATGTTCTGCTTGCCGACTTTTGAGTGACCGAAAAATTTAGAATCTTTTTTAGAATCTTTCTTTTTATTTTTTAGAGCGTAGACAGTCCCGACTGCAGCCGCATTTGCGCCATGAAAATACTTTCTATCTCCGGGTTTAATATGCTCAAGACCCATTAAATATCCTGCGTTTCTTGCAGCTTTCGGATCTTCAAACCTCGATGCAGCGATCATGCCTTCTTTAATGCCCCTCGCCGTTCGCATATACCCTTCAATCCCTCTTTTAATTGCACTTCCAATACCCATTAGAACCATCCCCCTTTATTTGCACTTATTAGAAACATCGTGGTAGAAACCTTTAAAGGCTTGACCTTTCTTTAGGTCTTTAGAATTCTTAATATCTGTTCCAGAAAGTTTCCGGATTTCTTTTTTAACTCCAGCACCAACAATCATTCCACCAACAACGCCACCACCAATAGCTTTTAGCCAAGACATTAGAACCATCCTCCTTTAGAGCTATTAACTTTATTCAGTAAATCTTTAGGAACTGATTTTACCTGCGCTTTTCGTAATTCTTTTTGGACGCAACCAGAGACTCTTCCGCTTCGTTCAACTTCTCTGACGATATCTCTTGCCCAGCGAGAAGGGACATACTTCTTTCTCTCTCTAGGCTTAACATTCTTGGGATCATATGGCTCAAGCCCCCTTGCTTTAATATCTGCAAGGTAATCCTTTGAAGATCCGTAATATCGTCCGGTTCCTTGGTTGTAATGTGGTTTAAATCTTTTTGAGTCATTTTTTATAATTATATACATTAGGCTGTCGCTCCTACAGCCTTTGGTGCTTGTTTGGCTTCAAGTTCCTGTTGCATCATTCCGTGCTGCTGAAGCAACTCAATCAGTGGCTGATAAACCTCTGGATTTGTTCCTGTTACTTCCAATAAGGTTAATACTGCCTGATATACTTCCATCTGAACTTTATGGTCATCCCCTTCTTGCGCAGGAACTATTTCTTGTCCTTGAATTGCGGCTAAGACATTTCCGTGAGCAAGTTTTAATTGCTGAATTGAGGCGAAGCCCAGCGATTCTTCCTGACGGATTCTCCGAAATACTTCGGGATCACGAATCTTCAAACGCATTAGAAGCGATTCAATAATAGGATAAATATTAAACGTAAATCCTTCTGTCTGAAGTTTTTGGAAAATCGCTGGGTTCGATAGGGCACTAAACATTAACTGTAGAATCTGTTGAAGTTGTTGAGTCTCCTTTTCTGGGTTCTCTGGCAACATTGACAAAATGTCTAATTCAACATCAGTTTCTGCTTGGATTTCCTCCTTTGTCGGGTTTTCTGACCATTCAATATCTAGACTTCCTGTTATGCGAACTGCTTCCTTATAAGGCATGAACTGCTTTAAAAGTTGATTCAAATAACGAATGGAAGCTCTAATAAAATCAGCCATGATGTCTTGCCTGTACTGCGGTTTAACCGCTCCGCCAGCAGCCCTAATATTTACACTTGTCGCAGATTCCTCGCCCGAATGAATAAATCCTCTTTTGAGATCCGTAACACCGGACTTATCCTGAAGCTCTCTGTCGATCCTTTGATCAATCAAGTAAAGCTCGTTTGACGCACCGGCTCCACCGGACTGAACAAGCATTTTCCCATTAACAGTATCGCCATCTTTTAGAATAATTGTTTGATCGCCAACCTGAGCCTTTTGGAGATCCTCTTCGTTGGTTCCGTCTTTTGCGATCATTACCCAAACCTTAGAATTCTCTTGGGCATTTCTAATCTGGAGATTCCGAATAATATTTTTATTATCGATAATCGATTCGTATGTTTTTATGTCATCTAACCCAAAGCAGGAATCAGGCATTTCATTGAATTGGAGAATTTGAACTGGGAAACCTTCGGCTTTATAATTCCAATTGCTAATTCTTAATGGTTTTTCCTGCTCTTCGCAAAGAAGAATTACTTTGCCGCTTTCCCCGTCTTTTCTTTCTTTCTTTGTGGGTCTCCGGAATATCTCATAAACCCTGACGAATCTTGCGGCGGTAGAATCCCGATATTCAGAATCTGCGTAATCAAGCAATGACTTAATTGAACCACCGGCTGTAATAATGTCTTTTCCGCCTTTTTTGAGGATCCCGTCTTTAATTGCTTCGCCATATCCTTTGAATCCTTTAATCTTTTCAACATCGAAATCTAATTTGTCATCATCAAGTAAATCCTCGTAAGGAACATCAAAGCACCTTGCAACCCAGCGGGCTTTATCAAGATTAGAAATGTTTACGGCTGGATCAAAAAGAAATCTTGTCGGTGAAATTCTTTCAACAAAAACCTTTTCGGATTTAATGTAATAACTTGCTTCTTCGGTCATTCCGAAGTCGCCTTTGTATCCATGCCATAAAACACCATGAGTCCCTACAAGAGCATCAAATAAACATCTCTGGACTTCCCGTTTATAACCGATTTCACCAAGACAGTAATTCAAAATCGCTTCCTGCGTTTTTGCGGCTTTCGTTCCATCAACTTGCGCTTCAACCATCTCTCCGGAAAGCGGATCTCTCTTCTTCGTTATATAAATTTTGTTTCTTGGCTTTAGATAAACTTTTGGATTCCTGTAGTAAATTGACGGGATATTAAATTGCACAATCGGATAGACCTCATTGAGATAAATATCCCAATCTATCCCAATCTCTGGAATGTAATCGCCAATGTAACGATCTAGATTTTTCTTTAGACAGGGGACTAATTCTTTTTCATTTCGGACTTCGGCAAGTTTAATTTCATTATGGATTGTTGTTAATTGCTCTTCGGATAACTTGATCTTTCCCATAGGTATCGCTTAGCCCCTTGTTTGACTTAATCTTAAAAGATCGTTAACTAATCCCTATACTTTCATTATACGGTATTACATATTATTCTTGCAAGATAATTAATTTTAGTGTATCGTATGAGATATGGACGAGATAATGGATTTAGAGATAAAAAAATGCTTAGATAGAGCATTTAGAGATATGGATCAAAGAACTGCTCATAAGCTGGATATACTGCCTCTGCCGGTTGCGCTCGCAATGGCAATTAGGATGGGGAAACTTCTCCTTGAACAGGATGAATGGAATTCACTGAAGAAAAAAATGAAGATTACTAAATGGGAGAGATTCATTGACCGACTTCGATCTTTTTACAGCAACCTGCCCAAAATGCGAGCATACTTGGGTTCTAAGAGTAAAAAATCCTAAACTATGCCCAAACTGCAAAAAAAGACTGTCCTTACTTCCAAGAAACCTTGAAGGGAAGAGTGGAAACAGGCTTGTTCTTAACTAGGAATTTTCCAAGATACTTCTTCGGCGGATACTTCTTCTTTAAAACCTGATTGCGCCACCAGTTGAAATGATCTTCGGGAATAGCAGCCTTTGACGGGCTTTTAGGAAACTGCAGTAGCTGAACTAACCCTTGCTCGGCATC
>Ga0172369_10004174_pt1 | contig 18533 bp, 15 predicted proteins | sample LakKiv25m_FD_114539 | JGI IMG/M metagenome (GOLD analysis project Ga0172369, IMG submission 114539) | Freshwater microbial communities from Kabuno Bay, South-Kivu, Congo - kab_022012_11.25m | ecosystem: Environmental > Aquatic > Freshwater > Lake | place: Democratic Republic of the Congo...
GCTTGTAGATTACCCGGCATTGAATGGCTTGTGTATCCATACCAATAGTAAGAAAACAAATACCATCCGCAATTACTTGAGATAGATTGGTGTCAGTGATTTCCGGCTGCCGCTGAATTTTGGGACGTTCGAAGTGCCAGACGAGGAACTGGATAACCGAGTAAAGCCCGGTAGATAGACAGTCTTCTGGTCTGATTGCCCTCAGTTTTTGGATCAGGTGCAGCATATCCATGGGCACTTCTCCTTGTTGTGAAAGAGCAGCTCTAAATTAATCCTGTCATAGATGTTAAAAAAAGTCAATCAGTAATGCGAATAACAGAAATAATCTAAAAGCTGTCTATTATGATAGATTGGCCCAGATATTCTTTTTGGTCCAAAGTTAAGCTTACGGAGTTTAAAGGCGAAAGTTCAATATCACCTTTAATTTTTATTGGAGAAATTTTTATAGCATGAAAGTCTATATTTTCTGGAAGATTTTGATCTATTTTTATGTATTGATTTAAGGGCCAATTATGAGTTGGAAACAAACCATAGGCAGGCGGACAAATTTTTTGCCAAAGTTCGTGATTATTTTTATCAAGTAATATGATTTCAAAAAAGTAGTCGTCAGTAATATTTTTTGTTGCTTGCCACCACAAGGCAATTTTTTTATTTTCAATTTTTTGAGATCCAATAAAATTAAAATCTATAAAATCTCGTTTGTTATTTAGTAGGTTAAGAGGTAATTCATTAGACATTTGAAATGGCAAGGAATTAAGCGGTGCGTTTTTTTGAAATAAAATAAAAGTATCGTCCTGATAAATTGGCTGCAAATTATTTTCTTTTATAATGTTATAAAATCTTTCTGCTCCTCCCCAATACATTGGCGAGGTAAGATTGCGATTTAAAAAATGCAGATAGTATTCAAGCATATCAGTTGTATCTATTAAAAGATATTCAGTTTTTTTTGGCCAATTAAAGTTTTGGTCAGATAAATGTTTTTTGCCTAAAAAGGATAGTCTATTTGTGTAGACGTGTTCTCTATTAGATAGATTTGGTAATAAACGATAAGGCGCAGAAATACTGGCGTTAGTTGGTATTAAGCTTAATATCTTTTGTTTTTGAGAACTGTTTTCAGTGTGGTTAACTATGTTGTTTGTTTTCTGTGTAAAAAATTGTAATGGTCCAAAGAAAAAATTTGTGTAAATTACAGCAATAATTACAAAAAACAACAAGAGATTGTAGTATTTTTTTAATTCTGGAAATTTAATAGAGCAGGTGGCTATTGATTCACTAAGAGCCACATATAAACCCACTATAATAATACCTTGATAATGCAGCGCATATAAGGCGCCGCTATTGCTACTGTTCATTAGGGAGATTTGTAAAAAAGTTGGTATTAATAAAATTAAGTATTTAGGTTTTAAAAGTGGTAGAAATAATAAGGATAAAAGATAACCAATAAAAATCCAAATATTTTTTAATTCCAATAAGCTTTTTATCCACAAAAAAGGATTAAAAATATTTTGTCCACCGTAAAGAATCAAGTATTTAAATTGATTTTCTGGATTAGATAAAGCAATAATTTTTAGAGAAAGAAAAAACCAAGCGATTGTTAAAAGGCCAGGGTAGAGCCACCATTTCTTTGCTTGCCATAGGGCTTGGCGGTTATCCCAGCCAATAATCGCGGAAAGAAAACCAAGTGAGATAGCTACATCTTCTCTTGTAAGCAGCGTTAAAACAAAAAATAAAATAAAATGCCAGTATTTTTTTTTAAAATAGAAATATAGTGTCCAGAGAAATAAAAAGATAATTAATGGAGCAATGTGGAATTCTTCTAGGTTAATATTTTGGACAAAAGGGGAGAGTAAATAGGATAAAGAAATAATTAGAGGTGTGGTGTTATTTTTTAATTTATATTTATCGCAGAAAACTTGAGCAATTAAATAAAGTGGCCAAGCGCTTAAGCCAAGTAGAAGGGTTTGTAGAAATAACAAAGTTATTGGTGATTGAAAAATAGCATACCAGGGCAATAGATATAGTAAACCTAATTCCAGGTGATCACCTAAATAGTTATATCCGCCATGTATGGAAAACCAATAAAAATTTCCATGCGTAGTATTATAAAAAACATTATTAAAAATTGATAAATCTTCACTATCGTAAAGAAAATTTTGATATTTATAAAGACACAAAAAAAAGAAAATTACAATATAAACAATAATGGCCAGCCAGAGTATTTTTTTAGGTTGAGGAAGTTTGATTTTAAACATACTTAAACATAGTTTAACACTAATTTAGTGAAATGCTCAAATTAAAAGCCAGACTGTTAAAGTCTGGCTTGGTTTGTTATTGTTTTGGTAGGGATTGTAAAATAATCCATTTAAAATCATCTTCAAATTCTACGTCTAAGTTATTAGGAGTTTCAAGTGTTAAAACTTTTGTATTTTTAGGAATATAACGCCTAGCGCCGCGAAATTTATTATTAGCTATAAAATCCTCAAAAGAAGATTCAATTACTCCCGCCTTTTTATTGGCTGCGTGAATTACAGTTTTTTCCCCACTATAAATACCCACATGTCCAACTCCGTTAGTGGGGTCAGTATCATAATAATCAATAAAGCCAGATACAAAAATAATGTCACCGGCTATCAAATTTTCTAATTTAATTTTTTCACCAAGCTCTCTTTGTTGAATTGAGCGTCTTGGGAGCCAGATTCCTCGCTGGGCGTAAAGCCATTTTATTAAACTAGAACAATCTACCACAAAGGGGGCTTCTTTTTTTTTGCGCCTCGGCGATATTTTGAAGTATCAATGCATTGTCGCGCAAGCGCAATAAGATCAACCTCAATTATTCTAAATCCTTTGTCTTGTAAGACTATTAATGCTTGGACACATGAAATCGGCAAGTTTTGTATTAAGTCAATATTAATTGCGCAGCGATTGCCAACAGCTCTGTATTCCATCTGGCTCTCCATGGAATTTTAAAATAAAAAAATCTGCCCCAGCAGGGCAGATTTCAAGGCTTTGTACTTCAAAGCCGCCCTCTAGGTCAGAAGAGAGATTGTTTGAACAAAGCTAGACCAGGTCTTAATTTGATGATTGTGAATCATATTTAATATAAAAAAATTTGGTGGGCAAGCAGTTGACTCGCTCCTTGCACATTTTCGTAAAACTTAAATGGGCAAGGAGGGACTCGAACCCTCAACCCTTGCGGGACAGGCTTCTGAGACCTGCGCGTATACCAGTTCCGCCACTTGCCCAGATGGGCATTATTTACCACTTCCAGTCAGATTTTGTTCTTACGTACCAGTTTACAATGTTGTTAAATCTATCGCTGGATTGATAAATTCTATATTGATTAAAACCTTTTACAGAATTATCCATTGGGTAAAGATAAGTAGAGGTAAAAAGAAAGATAGCTGGAATTTCATTGGCTAATATCTTTTGAAAATCATAATAAGCTTTGGTGCGTTCTTTTGTGTTATAACTTTCGCGCGCTTTTTCTAAAAGTTGGTCTGCTGTACGATTAATAAAACCAGATAAATTTAATCCGGGGTTATTTATTTGGGATGAATGCCAAAATGCGTATGGATCTGGATCCGAGCCTAGTAAAACTCCGTAAAGTAAGACTTCATAATTACGATTCTTAATCGCATCTTTTAGGGGTTCAGAATCTAAGGCTTCTACTGTTACTTGCGCTCCAATATCTTGCCAATTTTCTTTTATAATATTCCCAGTGCTGATAAATTCAGGTTGGTTGGCTGTGGTGATTTTAATGGTTAAACCATAACCATTTTTTTCGCGAAAATATTTTTGGCGTGGACTGATTTGTTCGTTTAATGTTGCTGCTGTAGTATTTAGAAATTCTTCTGCATCTTTTTTTGCTTTATCAAGTTCTTCTGGTGTTGGGGTTGTTTTTTTAGCGCCAGTGATAGCTTGCTCTGCAGCCGCTTTTACTTTTTGTTGATCCAACCATTCTGCGTATTTTTCTTTTTTAATTTTATCTATAAAATCCTCACGTGTAATTCGTTTCCAACCGTCGGCATCTAATTTACTTTCTGCCTTGGCTACGTCCATGTTAGTTTTAAAATCTTGCGTAAAGCCTATTTGTCCAGGTAAAATTGGTCCAGAAATTGCTAGTCCTTCATCTTTTAGGGCTGTGGTAATAATATCTTGGCGATTAACTGCTAAATTTAAAGATTGGCGTAAGTTTAAATTTTTTAGTAACAGATTTGTTTTTTGATTTAAAAATAAAGTGGTGTAGTAGGGCATTCTTAACGGATTTACAGCAAAACTTTTTGCGTTTATTTTGTCTGCTTGATCTCTGGCAAGCGCGTTTAAACCCATAATTTGGTGATTATGCATGGCATCTAACGCGCTAGATTGATCATTTAAAAATTTAAATGTAATATTTTGTAAATATGGTTTTTTATTTTGATAATTTTGATTGACTTTTAATGTGTAGGTTTTTAAATTACCACGACTGTCTTTTGTTAACGAAGCAAACATAAAAGGGCCCGCGCCAACTGGTTTAAGGTTTAAGGAGCTAAAGCGCATATTTTTAGCGGGAATTTCTTGCCAAAGATGTTCAGGTAAAATACCTATAGTTAAAAGATTGGAAAAGGGAGCAAAAGGTTTTGTTAAGGTAAGAGTAAAAATTTTATCATCTATTCTATTGTAGACAACGCCTTGAAAACTTACCCAAAGAGGGGATTGTGTTTCTGGATTTTGAATTGAGTTTAAAGTAAAAAGAATATCATCTTGTGTAATTGGTTCGCCATCTTGCCATTTAAGATTATCCTTTAAGGTGATAGTTATTGTTTTATTATCTTTTTCAATTATATAACCTTCTGCAAGATCTGATTGTAAATTTAAGGATTTGTCATATTTAAAAAGGCCGGCATAAACAAGACGAGTTAAATCAGCATCTACTGGGTTTAAAGATGAGAACAGTGGATTAATGGTATTTGGGTAGCCAATAACTCCCTCTATATATTCTCCACCATCCGCTGGGATTAATACTCGGCTGGTAAGCATTATTTCTCCGGTTAAAGAAAGAATCCCAGCAACAATAAGCAAACACAACCAGCCAATAGTTTTTTTCTCGGCAGGGGTTAAAAATTTTTTTAATTGCTTAAATTGCGCCCAAGAAGGTATTTTTTTTTGGCTTGTCAGGTTTAAAATCCAACGCTTGTCTATTTCTTTTGGGGTAATGCTTGTTAATTTTTTAAAATTTGGCAGTAACTTAAAAAGCTCGATTGAACGAGGTGGTAATTTTTTGAAGAATTCTTTTATAGTCATGGCTTTTAGGTAGACCGACAAAAATCTCCAATTTAAGAGTGTTTTTGCCTTTAAGTAATCTTACTTAACAAACCTTCCTATTTATTGAGCAAGATAAACGTTTAATAGGGCAACTACAAAAAAAGTAGCCGCAATGCCAATTGTGGCATAGTAAAGGATCTTTTCAAAACCGCGCTTGGTTCTAAAAACATTACCTTCACCGCCAAAAACGCCAGAAAGACCCACTCCGCGGCCTTGAAAGAGTACTGCTACGATAAGCAGGATAGAGAGTATAATTTGTGCGATGTTTAGATATATCATAAGTGCTTTTAAGTATAGCAAATGAGCTTAAGTCTTGTCAATTGCTTGGCAGCGGGTAATCTATTGCTCGTAATATTAAAATATCGTATAATATGAATTATGAAGCGTATTTTTTTGTGGACAATTTTGGTTGGGATTGTGTTGGCATTGGTTTTTTTTGGTTGGAGAATTTATTATTTTTATAGTGCGATAAGTGACGGCAAACAAATTAATTTAAATAGTACAAAATTTACAGCATCTTCAAATTCTGGCGATGTAATTTCTAAAAAAAATATATCAGACATTAATTTAGAAAGTGCTAAGGCTCCTCGGCTTGGCAAAAAAGAAGCTCAAATTAAAATTGTGGAATTTGCTGATTTTACTTGTCCATTTACTAAAGAGGCCTTTCCTTTAATTAGAGAACTTTTGGCAAAATATCCAGATAAAATTGATTTTTCTATACGGTTTTATTCTTTAGGCGGCGAGAATCATTCTGGTGGCAAAGATGCGGCTAAGGCGGCCTTGTGCGCTTTGGATCAAGATAAATTCTGGCAATTTCATGATCGCTTATTTTTAGATCAAAAGAATTTTACTAAAGATGATTTATTAAATTATGCTGGGCAGGTAGGATTGGATATGGCTAAATTTACACCATGCTTCAATTCTAAAATAATAAATAGTTGGGTTGATGAAGATTCAGAAGTTGCTGTTATGTCTGATGTTCGTGGTACCCCAACTTTTTTTGTTAATGGTAATAAGGTAGAGGGATCAATCCCAGTAACTGAGTGGGAAAAAGCTTTAAATTTACAATAATTAAAAGTATGCTGTTAAAAAAAATCTTTGTAATTTTTATTTTATTGCAGGGATTTTTATTTTTTGCGCCTTTTGTAGAGGCGGCACCTTTGCCACCAGCAGTTAACCCAATTTGTTGGACATTGGAAGGCTGCAAGAGTCAATTAAAAGAAACATATCCAAAAGAATCATTTGACGCCAAATACAATTTTCAGTCAGGTGGTGTTAATGGGGAGTGTGGAAACACTTATGGTTTGTGTATCCCCGGCCAAAAAGTAAAAGCGCAAATTAGAATAGGTAATTTTGATGTTTTTGAAAATATGGCTGATTTTTTTCAAAAATATTTTATTTATGTAGTTTCTATTGGTGGTTTTATTGCTGCCACTATACTTGTGATGGCTGGTTTTACGTGGGCTACTTCTGCTGGTAGTCCAGAACGTATTACTCAAGCAAAAGGTTATATTACTAGTTCACTAACAGGTTCGGTTTTGTTGCTAGGTTCATACACCTTACTATATACAATCAATCCTGATTTAGTTAGATTTCGTTTACCAATGGTTTATATGTTGCGTCCAATTGTGCAAGGAGCTGAATGGTGTAAAGATTTACAAGGCGCTAATACTATGGTGGCTCAAAAAGATGGCAAAGCAAGCTCGATGGAAGTAACTCCTGCGGCTTTTAATATTCCTGTGAATCCAACTCTAACTCCAGAAAAATTAAAGAGTGTAGCGCCTAGTGCCTATCCTTTATGTAATACACCGTATTTTTGGAAGGACAGCAATGAGCAGACATGCAGAGGACATGTGTGTAGTTTGTTAGCAGACGGAACTCCGCGTGTTTGTTCCAATGTAAATGCAAAGGGTATCGTAACTGGCTATGGTTGCAAACCTGGTATTTTGTCTGGTTCTGTTACGTCGCCAGACAATGCTATACCATACCCATTTTTATCTTCAATATCTTTTTACAGTAAAACCATTTCGGCAGGTTTGCGTATGGCTTCTTTTTGTAAAACTACCGGCATTGATCAAATTTTTGATGCTTTATTAACAGATACTAAGGCAGGCGCCGAACAACGATATTTGTTTTCTTCAGGCGCTGGATTGGATAGCATGGCTGAAGGGTGTTCAAATGCTGAAGAAAATTTAGGTTTCTTTTTAATTGCTAATGTTAATGATAAGTTAGTTGGTAAAACTGAATTAGCTTTAGCAGATTTACAACCAGTTGGTAAAACGGGAAATGGAATTTGCTCAACAAATTTATTTTTGGCAGCAGGATTAAAACCGCAAGTTTTAACTTTTTTGGAACCATCAAAAAAATTAGCTGAAAGTGAATTATCCAAATCTTTTGATAAAGTAAAAAATTATTTATTTACTTTAGATGAATTAAAAATGGGGACAATTTGCGATATAGAACTTTCCAGATCCTCATTTCCAAGTTTGTAAAAAATAAATTTTGATTTAAAATAGTTTTGATAGATAATTAATTATGTTTTATAAGCGGTTTTTTTTGGTTATTATAAGTTTTGCTATTTTTTTATTATCAGCGTCTTTTGTTAATGCCGAAGAAACTCAGCCAGAAAAAAATCCCATTTGTTGGTATCATGACGACTGCCAAAAAAAATTAAAAGAATCTTTTCCAGATGAAAAATTTATTGAGGATTATAATTTTCAAGCTGGTGTGCCAGAAAATTCATGTCCCAAGCCTTTAGGGGTTTGTGTGCCAGGCAAAAAAATAACAGCGCAAATTAAAATCGGAGAAAATTTAGTTTTTGAAAACTTAGGTGATTATATTAAAAAACTTTATATCTATCTTATTTTGATTGGTGGTTTTATTGCAGCCCTTGTTTTAGTTTTTGGTGGGTTTAATTATTTAACAGCCGGTGGAAGCGCCGACAGAGCAACTAGCGCTAAAAATTATATTGGCGGTTCCCTTACTGGCCTGGCTTTATTGCTAAGCGCTTATGCTATTTTATACATTATTAATCCTAATTTGGTAAATTTAACAGTTCCTCCTGTTTATATGCTAAGACCTATTGTCACTGGTGGCGGTTGGTGTAAGGATACAGCGCCAGCTGGCACTATGGTGGCGTTTGCTGGTGGAGTTAAAACATCTGGTGCGTTGCCTGCAGCAGCTTGGAAAGTAGATCCAAATCCAAATATAACTGATCCAGCTAAAATTGCTGAAGGTTTTTCAAAAGGAATTTTGCCTGCCTGTGGTTTAAAATATTTCTTTAAGGATAGTGGTGAAAATACCTGTGATGGTCATTTTTGCGAACCAACATCAGTTGGCACTGTTCAAACTTGCGCTTTAAAAAGTCCTAGTAAATATGGATGTTTACCAGCAATGTTGGCTGGAAGTGTAACCTCTCCAAGTGTTAAGTATCCTTATATAGATTCAACTTTGGCTTTGATGGCTTTTTGTAAAACTCCGGTTGCTGCCGGGGCAGTTAGTGGGAAACATTATATTGAAAAACTAACAACAGCCAAGATTTCAGAACTAGAATTTAATGTTAAACAACAATATGTGTTTTCCCCGTATTTATCATTTTCTACTGATTTAATTAAAAAATGTCCTGTTGGCCAGCTAGGATTTTTTATGGCGGCAGAAGTGAATGGTAGTGGGTTTGGTGCTAGTTTTGGCCGGGCTATTGGTAAGATAGCTGGAGGTAAATGTGGCAATAATTTGTTTGCTATAGCTGGTGTTCCTAATGGTAAAATTGCCTTAGGCCCTACGGTGCCATTTGTGGATGAAAAATTTGAAATTTCCTTTGATACGCTTAAAAGTTACCTATTCACACTAGAGGACTTGAAAAAAGGTACGAATTGTGATATAGAGTTATAGTAGATTAAATAACTAAGATAAAAGACTTGTCTTGCTAAAATGTTTATTTATGCCAAATAACCTTAGTATTAGTATTCGTGGCGCGCGCGTGCATAATTTGAAAAACATTAATTTAGATTTACCTAAAAATAAGCTTGTTGTAATTACTGGGTTGTCTGGTTCGGGAAAATCCTCTTTAGCTTTTGATACAATTTATGCTGAAGGTCAAAGGCGTTATGCTGAATCATTGTCTGCCTATGCCAGACAGTTTATGGAGATGCAAGACAAACCAGACGTAGATGAAATAAAAGGTTTGTCTCCAACAATTGCTATTGATCAACATGTCGCAACTCAAAATCCGCGTTCTACTGTGGGAACTGTAACAGAAATTTATGATCATTTGCGTTTGTTATTTTCTAGAATTGGCAAACCAAATTGTTCAGCCTGTGGGGAAGAGGCTGTTAAACAAAAAGACGGACAAATTGTTGAGAATATTAGGCAGATGTTAAAGAGCGGGTTGGTGGTTAAAATTTTAGCGCCAATTATACGCATGGAAAACAAAAGTTCAAAAGAATTACAAGCAATTGTAGAAACTAGAGCTGCGAAAAAAATTAGATTTAATGGTGAATATTTTACTGCCGATGAATTTTTAGGAACTTCTCATCGTGAGGGTGTTTTACAAAATTTAGAAGTAGTTGTGGCGGAGTTAGACCAACGTGATGAGAGTGATGTTTATAGTGTTGTGCAACAGGCTGTGGAATTAGGAAATGGTTTAGTAATTGCTAGTTGGGGTAATAAAAAAGAAGAAATTTTTTCTACTCATTGGCGCTGTCCTAAATGCGCTCGTCGTTTTCCAGATTTAGAACCGCATCATTTTTCTTTTAATAGCCCACATGGCGCTTGTCCTAAGTGTATGGGTTTAAGTATTACCTTAGAGGCTGATCCTGTTTTGATTATTCCAAATCCACGTTTAACATTAGCAGAAGGTGCAATTAAGCCTTGGGTTAGAATTACCGGTAATCAAGCTTGGTATTTAAAATTATTGCAAGTTGTTTCTGCTAAGAATAGTTTTTCAATGGACGTGCCAATCAATCAATTTCCAAAAAGAATTATGGATTTGATTTTGTATGGTACTGGCGCAACACTTTATCAAGTAGATAATAAAGAAGTTGTTTTTGAAGGTGTGGTTGTAGATTTAGAAAAACGTTATCGCGAAACAACCTCAGAATATGTGCGCAAAGAAATAGAAGATTATATGCGCGAGAAAAAATGTTCTTTATGCGATGGTAAACGTTTAAAAGAAGATGTGTTAGCGGTTAAAATTTTTGGTAAAAATATTAGTGAAATGACTTGTTTGTCTGTAGAAGAATCCTTAAAGTTTTTTGGGGAATTATTTAGTAAAACAGAAACAACAAAATCAGCTGCTAAGGCAAATTTAAAAAAACCTGTTACTACAGAAGAATCCATTTCACTTATTGTAGGCCCGGTTTTAAAAGAAGCAATTAAAAAATTAAAAGATCTTTCTCAAGTTGGGTTGGATTACTTAACACTAGATAGATCAATCAACACACTTTCTGGTGGTGAGGCGCAACGTGTGCGTTTATCCACTCAATTATCTACTGGCTTAACAGGGGTGATTTATATTTTAGATGAGCCTTCTATTGGTTTGCATCCACGTGACATGGAAAAATTAATCTCTACATTAATTGCTTTGCGCGATGCTGGAAACAGTGTGATTGTTGTTGAACATGACGAAGCAATTATGAAACGCGCAGATTATTTAGTAGATGTTGGCCCTGGGGCAGGTGTATTTGGTGGTGAAATTATTGCTAAAGGAACTGTAAAAGAAGTATTAAAAGACAAAAATTCTTTAACTGGCGCCTATTTAACAGGACGTAAAGCCATAGAAGCGCCAGCTAAAGTGCACGCTGGAAATGGTAAATTTATTACAATAGAAAAAGCCTCTGCTTTTAATTTAAAAGATGTTGATGTAGAAATTCCTTTAGGAAAATTAGTTTGTTTTACTGGTGTTTCTGGATCTGGAAAATCTACTTTAGTAATGGATATTTTGGGTAGGGCCTTATCTGGTCATTTTTATAGGACAAAAGATTTACCAGGCGAGCACAAAGAGATTAAAGGTTTGGAAAATATTGATAAAGTAATTACCATAGACCAATCTCCAATTGGTAGAACACCACGTTCCAATCCTGCAACTTACACTAATGTTTTTACATTTATTCGTGATTTGTTTACAGAAATTCCAGAAGCCAAATTACGCGGCTATGACGCTGGTAAATTTAGTTTTAATGTAAAAGGTGGTGGACGTTGTGAAGCTTGTGCAGGGGACGGTTATGTGCGAATTCCTATGCAATTTTTAACAGATGTCTATGTGATTTGTCCAGAATGCCAAGGTAAGCGTTATACGGCTGATGTTTTGGAAATTCACTATAAAGGAAAAACAATTGCTGATGTTTTGAATATGGCAGTTTTGGAAGCCCGTGATTTCTTTAAAGATATTTCTGCTATTGCTGATAAATTACAAATTTTGGTGGATGTTGGTTTGGGATATTTACAACTTGGTCAGCCAGCCACAAAATTATCTGGTGGTGAAGCGCAGCGTGTAAAATTGGCAACAGAATTATCCCGCCGCGCAACTGGTAGAACATTTTATATTTTAGATGAGCCAACCACAGGTTTGCACTTTGAAGATATTAAACAATTACTCAAAGTTTTAAATCAGCTGGTTGATAAAGGCAATACCGTAGTAATTATTGAACACAATTTAGATGTTATAAAATGCGCAGATTGGTTAATTGATTTAGGTCCAGAGGGTGGTGTAAAGGGTGGACAAATTGTAGCCGCTGGCACACCTAAAGATGTTGCTAAAGTTAAAAAGAGTTATACTGGCGCATATTTAAAAGATATATTGTAGAAAAAATCAAAAACTCCCCCGCCTTGGCGGGGGAGTTTTGTTAGTTAGTTGTTAAAAAGTTTTATCTTCCAAATGAACTCTACATGGGCATTTATCATGACTGGCGCAACCATAACAATTAATCATTGCTAATTTTTTTGCCCAAAGTTTATCTAAGCCATCGCGCACGTGTCCTAGGCGATCAGTTTCACCAGGGAAGCCAGCACAAGGCACTACAGAGCCATCGTGGTTAATAATTATGTAATTATTAAACAAAATACATTGTTGATCATAGGTGTTAACTAATGATTTACCAGAGACATTATTAATACCAGCCTTTCTTAAAACTGCATCCATAGAGGCAAAGACTTGTTGCTCTTGCTCAGCGCTCAAAAATAGCTTGGCTATGTGAGCTTGGGCTGCGCCGCTACACAACAAGGTGTCACACAAATACAAGATGTTATTAGCAAGTGTGAAACTAAAAATGTCACCTACTTCTGTGTAATTCAAACTAGTTACTACGGTATTAATACCATATCTAGCAAATTCTTGATCATATGGCCAAAGGCTAGTCTGGCTAATGTTACTGATTGCGGTTTGAATTTGTCTATGGGCGTTATCATACACTGCTAGTTTGCCTTGTACTTCTCTGTTAAGAGAATCACACTTAGTTACTACGGCAGTATTGCCAAACCCTGCTACATTGCGGGTAAATTCCAAGGCTGTCATGTTAAATATTTTTCTGGCGATTCTATCGTCTCCAAAAGCCGCGCCATTAGAAAAGATAATCACATAAAGTCCAAGGTCAGAGGCTTCTTTAATAACATTGATAAAAATAGGGGATAAAGTGTTTTCATGCGAACCCAAAAGCCAGATGGTTTGTACACCCAAGGCTTTGGCTTGCTGCATAATAACTTTGTAATCGTGCAAGGTTAGGGGCGGCGAACAAATCTTAAATGATTCTGCTTCGCCAAAACAATACAAACATTTAAAGTTGCATTTACTGGCAATATCTAAAGCAAGTACCCGCAAAGCAGGATCATCTTTCATTACATGAAAGCCTTGTAAGTTAGTGTATCTTAGTTGGGTGGCTTTAGTATCCTTCATGTTGCCTCCAAGTCTTACTTCCATTGGTAACGTCCTGTCTGCCACCACTTTTGGCATTGTCCAAAATTTAACACCCTACTTTCTAGTTTGTCTTTGGCGGCCATTAACTCTTTGGGTGAGTAATGCTGCGTGCCATGGGGTGCGGCATTAAATTGATACAGTTCAGGAAAATCAGCAATTGGATATTGGCAGTTAGTTAGTTCTTTTCTGCCAAGAATGGTACCGGGCAAAATGGAAAACATAAATGGTGTGGCCAATCCCTTGGCGCCATAGCTTTCTACAATTTCTGTCATTTCATTAAGGCGCTGAGCGGCCAAATCAAACTGCGTGTCACCATCAGTTGCTCGTCCAACAATACAAGAATAGGAAAGTTCTTGAACACCCTGTTCCAGAATCGCTCGCATGACCTCTAATTCCTTATCATAGGTCATCAGTTTACGTTCAATAGTGGAAGTGTTAACTTCCTGTAAAAATTCCGTAGGAAAGTACTCTCCATAGCAACCAACCCACTGGCCGTCACGAATAGTGTGGCCATAGAGTCTGGCAATAATTTCATAATCAGGACAATTATGCTCTACATCCCACAAATCCTTAATTACCATACCTTGCGAAAATTCATAAGCAAAACCCATTTCGTGAATCATGTTGGAAATTGCAATTAAATGATCTCGTTCACCAAGTCGTAACAAAGAACTTAAACTGTCGTCCCAGATATTCAAAGTGTGAATACCGTAACTAATAAAAAGTTCCAATTCCTTGCGAATGCGCGCTAGACTACGAAAGCGCAAACGGCCGTATTTTTGCGGAGTTGTGCAAAAGTCGCAAGCTTGGTTGCAGCCTTGCGTCATAAACAAAAAAGCCAGTGGCTTACGAATGTTTGTTGGCACGTAGGCCTCTATATTATTGTTCCATAAAGGAATGTCATCCTTAAAAATATCCAGAGCTTGAAGTGGTGTGTCATCCAAATTACAGCCACGGGATATGCCAGTATCAACCAAACGGCCATTGTCATAATATGCCAAACCCACAATGTCATTAAATTTATTTGATCCACTCATCAGTCGTTCTAGTAATTTTTTACCAACGTATTCACCTTCGCCACGAATAATAAAATCCGCGCCAAAGCGCAAATAGGTTTCTGCGCGAAACATAGCATCGCTGCCGCCAACCATAATTTTCAGATTGGGATTTATCTGTTTTGCAAAGGCAATAAAATCACTGGCAATATTCGCCCAAGATGCTGGGTTAATAGTTAGTGCTAAAACATCTGCCCATTCTAATTGAGAAATTACAGATTCAAAAGTTGATCCCATTCTAGAGGCAATCATTATGCCATCTTCATAACCAAACTCACGATAGAGGATAATACAATCTTGATTATGAATTTTCATGTCCACGGCCTTAACATTTACGCCAGGTACTTCACGCGCAATTGCGCAAACCAAAAGTGCGCTAGGTTTAGGATAATTAGTACGAATTACATTACAAACCCTATCTTCTAATCCAGATCTGCGCCAGACCAAATGCAATGATGGTAATTCCACAAAGAGAAAGTTCATGGATTCCTCCATAAATTGTCAAAGACCAAAGCTCTAAAGCAAACCATTTTGCCATAGAGCTAATTAACTTAACAAAAGTCTAATAAAGTGTCTATGTAGTAGTCAGTAAAATGAATAATAAAAAGATTTTAAATATTTAAGCTAAAATAAGCTATTATTGACATTAATAGTAAACTATGATATTGTCTAAATTATAGACAAACTATATTTAAGCTTAAAAATAAACTACTTATTAACACATTATGGCTATAATAGACACTTTAAAATCAATGGGAATTGATGAAAAACAAGCTGCAGTATATTTGGCTTGTTTAGAATTGGGCAAAGGGACAATTCAAGAAGTGTCTTTAAAGTCTGGGATTAAACGTACTAGTATTTATAATTTTTTAGAAGAGATGAAACAAAAAGGATTAATTTCTGAAGTAAAAGAAAATAAAAAAGTTGTATTGGTGGCAGAAGATCCAAATAATTTATCTATTAGATTGCAAAGGCAAAGTAATGAATTTCAACAAATGTTGCCAGAATTAATGGGATTGTTTAATTTGCCATCACATAAACCAAAAGTTAAATTTTATCAGGGAGTAGAAGGGATTAAGAATGCTTATACAGATTTGCTAACCGCCAAAGGAAATATTTATGGTTTTGCGGATTATGAGAAAATGTTTTATTTAATTGATGCTCTGTCTTTGTGGCGAATTCCAGAAGAACGCGTAAAACGTAATATTAAGTATTTTAATATTGCTAAAGATAGCGCAAAAGCGCGTGAGGTAAAAAAGACAGATGCTAAACAAATGCGTGAAACAAAATTGGTTAAAAATGTAGATTTTGAGACTGAAATCAATATTTATGATAACAAGGTAATGATGGTAAGTTTTCGCCGTCCTGGAGCAACAGTTATTATAGAAGACGCGGCCATTGCGCAAACAATGCGATCGGTTTGGAAAGCTTGGTGGAATACATTAAAATAAATCTATAAACAAAAACCCCGCTTTAAGAGCGGGGTTTAATTTCTATTAAGCTTTTTTGGCAACAACTTTCTTTTTTTCTTTTAATTTCTTTTTTGAAGTTCTGACATAGTAAAGTTTAGCGCGTCTAACTTTGGCTTCTTTTACTAATTCAATTTTTGAAATGATTGGTGAATGGATTGGAAAGATTTTTTCTACTCCTACACCTTCTGAAATTTTGCGAACAGTGATTGTTCCGCCTGCTTCGTTGCCATGACGTCTGGCAATAATTAAGCCTTCAAAGATTTGAATACGCTCTTTTACTTCGCCTTTTGTGTTTGTTTCTTTGATTTTTTGGTAAACTTTTACAGTTTGCCCCGGTTTCAGAGTGCTGATATCAGCAGAAACGCCGGTAGTTTTAATAGCCATAGATAAATTTAATAAGCTTTTTTAAGTATCATTAGTATAACCCGTTTACTTTAACTTGTCAAGGATTTGGCTCACAACCTCATCTATGCTTAGTTTAGTGGAATCTATTACCAAGTCAAAGTTAGTAGGGTCTGTGTAGTCAATTCCATAGTATTTAAGGTAGCGTTTTTTGTCACTTTCTAGCCTAATAAACAGTGCCTCCCGTGCTTCCTCTGGGGTTTCTACGGCTTTTTCATCAAGACGTTCGTGTTTATTTTGCAAAATTCTTTTAGCGGCTTCATCTGGGTCTACAGAGATAAAGATCTTAAAAGAATTTGGCATAAAGTAGAAACTAAGCCGTCCTTCCATTACCAAGTTATCTTCTGTTTCAGTTAATTTTTTTTGATAATCATCAGCTAGTTTATCTGTCCAGTCTTCCTTTTCCCCAATAGTATTAAGTTCATCTATTGTTAAACCTTTTTCCATGGCCATTTGCCCTCTAATGTCACCCATAGAAAGATAGCGAAAGCCTAATTTTTCCGCAATGATTTTTCCAACTGTGCTTTTACCAGAGCCTGGAAGGCCAGAAATAGTAATGATCATATGATGATTGAAAGGATTAATGTTCAGTATTATTAATTTTTTGTGCCGAGACTCGGGAGGTGCGTCTGCTCCGACCCTTAGGCCAAAAAATTAATTGTACTGAATATTATGTGTGTCTAGTTAAAATAAATTAAAAATTAAATTCTTTAGGAATCTCAGCTGTAAAAGATTTTTCCACGCCCTTTAAATCTTTAAAAGTTAATTTGTGAGCGTGCAACAAAAGGCGGGGAGTGGCAATATCTTTTTGATTTTTTATCTTATACAAATTGTCACCAATTATAGGATGAGCCATGGCAAAAAAGTGGACGCGGATTTGGTGGGTACGGCCAGTTCTAGGCATGGCTTTAATCAAACTTCTATGTGGGTGGCTTTCAATTACCTCATAATCAGTAATTGATTCACGACCTTCTTGTCCTTCTTCTGCCTCTGTAAAAGTATCAGTCATTGGGCGGGCAGCCATTTTGCCAGATTCTTTAGAACGGCCAATGGTAAAATTAATTGTGCCTGTGTCGTTGGCAAGTTTGCCATAGATCCAAGCCAAGTATTCTTTTTTAATCTCGCGATTTTTAAATTGTTCTTTTAAACTTTCAAAAGCTTTTTTTGTTTTAGCAATTACCATTACTCCAGAAGTTTCTTTATCTAAACGATGAACAATACCAGGACGAATTGCTGGTTCATCACCAACAGTTTTATTTTTTGGATAATTTGCCAGTAACCAATCTATCAATGTAACTTCTTGTTGAGTTTTTGGATCTTCTGTTCCATGTACAATTAATCCACTTGGTTTGTTAATTACTACTATATTTGGATCTTCAAAAAGAATTTCAATTTCTGGTAAATCAGTTTTTTTAACTTTTTTTGGCGCTATGGTTTTTTTAGTTTTTAAGGCTTTTTTGTCTTCCTCTTTTTTAACTTCCATGGCTTTTGTGTCAGCTAAGATATCTATTACATCAGCAGTTCTTAAAAAATGATGCGGGGTTACTTTTTTGCTGTTAACCAAAATTAAGCCATGTTTTACCAGTTTTTGAAGCTGAGAACGGGAAATATTTGGCAAATTTGTGGTTAATAATTTATCTAAACGTACGTTATAGTCATCAACACCAGCGATTATTTTTTGCATATTATTTTAGTTTGTTTAGGAATTTTTTAGCTTCTTGTTTTGTTTTAATTTTTCTGTCCAGTTGCGCGCTACGGAGTTTTTCTAAAATTGCGCCAATCTCTGGCCCAGATTTTATTTTCATAATTTTCATAACCTCATGTCCATTTAATAGTGGAGGAGGTAAAATCTTTTTTTGTCCTAAACTTTTAAGAAGCTGTTTAATTCTTTTTACCATTATTGGAAGGGATCCTAATTGTGGTTTACCTCCAACAAAAGAAGCCATTTGATCTGTGTACATGAGTTTTAACAATTCCGCTCCGGGATTTTTTGGAGTAAAGAAATTTTTTTCAACTGTATGGTTGGTAAATTTCATTGGTTCTCCGTGTACTAGTAAAAGGTGGCGTTGAATCATCCAAGCAATTCTGTCTAAGTCGCAAGGAAAATCTGCTACTGATGTTAAACGTAATCTTTCACCAACTTCTTTTACTAATTTGGCGCCCGCGCTATCGTGTTCATCAGTGCGGATTCTGTCTGTGCCATCTTTTTCTGGCGTTTTAATTGTGTAAGGTTTACCTATGTCATGAAACATTACGCCAATTACTAAATCCGCGGTTATGAGTGGTCCATCTTGCAAAACTCCTGGTAGTGTTTTAACAAATTTCTTAAATCCTTTGCTAGATAAATTATCTAAGGCAATGCGCGTGTGCTGCCAAACATCACCCTCTTGA
>Ga0172369_10004177_pt1 | contig 18530 bp, 15 predicted proteins | sample LakKiv25m_FD_114539 | JGI IMG/M metagenome (GOLD analysis project Ga0172369, IMG submission 114539) | Freshwater microbial communities from Kabuno Bay, South-Kivu, Congo - kab_022012_11.25m | ecosystem: Environmental > Aquatic > Freshwater > Lake | place: Democratic Republic of the Congo...
TAAAGTAACTAGGCCCCAAAGCTCCAAAAAAAGAAGATTGTTCAAATTGATTACTCTTTTTAGTTCTATTGCGGTCCATGTGAAGCTGAACTCGTGTTCCATCAAACTTATATTCAGCCCATAAGTTCGGAATCCGTTCCAAGGCTTCTTCAAGCCCACTTACACGCTGACATTTTTGGGACAACACCGGAACACCCACTTCGATTCCTATATCCTGTAGTGCTTTAAGTCCCTTGTGTTTTACCTTTTTACAGATTAGCCCTATATCCGGGTGCATATTGTATTTTGCTTCCATTTCCTTTGCCTTACTTTTGTCGCCCGAACTTAAGGCTAGGGCAGCAATAACTGTCAGCTCCGTAAATCCGAGCCGCGTTGTGCCAATGATTATCCTGACAATAAATTTGGCTGACGTTCTGTCCAGATCTTTTAGCAACGCAGCTGTCTTGAAAACCTTGGTATCCTGCGACCCGCCACCCTCAGTTTGAGCAATTTCCATTAGTTTTGTATGAATTTCCGTGATAGAGCTGTTACCATCCGTTTCTTTGGCGGATAGTTCGTAAAAAGTGTTGCCAAGATCGCCTGTTTCTTTGTATTTTTTCTCAACCTGGGCATGAGTAATAATCTTTTTTGGTGTAGACAGGGCTTGTTCTATTATTCTTAACATCATTCTATCGGCAATATTAAACTTTACACCTTCAAACGGTGCTGCCAGGTAACCCGAGGCCATGTATATTGCTTTATCAATTTCTTCAACGTCCAGTTTGTTTATGAGATCGGCAAGAATATCGGTTATTTCCAGCCTTTTTGATGTAATTTCAAGCTTTTGTAGGTATTGACAAAATGTATGTATTTTCACAAGTTAATTATACAGCTAGAGGCTATCAAAGGCAGTACGCTTATCTACGGCTGCCGTGTTGTGGGGGGTGTTAAACAAGCTCGTATCTGGACGACTTTGTGCTGCCTGATTTTTTAATAAGGCCCCTGAGAACAAGTTCTTTAAGGTTTCTAAGTATGGTGTCCTCGGATATGTCCGGAAAAAGTTTGGGAAAGTCTTTGTTTTGCAAAGTTCCGAAATCCTGAAGATACTCAATTATTCTTTCCTGTCTTTCCGACAGCCTTTGTCGGCCCGAAGCCTTGGAAAGTTTTATATCCTTAGCCAGGAGTTTGATCTTTTCTTTTAGGTTTGAAGTTTCTGCGGCGAAACCTTCGCAGAAATATTGAATCCAGTCTGTTAAATCAACAGTTTCCTTTGATATGGTTGTTACGCTTTGTTCATAAGCAGTTTTTGTTTTTTTGTAGTAATCCTCGATGCATAAGAACCCGCCAAAATCATATCCTGAGATCTTGAGCGCGTACTTTACCAGAATATTTATGGACGCGGAGTTCATTACTTCAAACGGCTTTATGCGCTCCAACTCAATTTTTAATATGGCGGCGCTGATAATTGGGTGTGATTGTTTTGCATCACAGCTGTTGAACCAGTCAAATACCTCAACTATTCTTGCAAGCACTGCTTCGGGATTCTCAAAGCCCTCTACTTTAGTATTTCTGTACTTGCTTTCGTGATTTCCCGTAAAGAGAATTTTTTGTATGTCCATCAAAACGCCCTCAGTTATATCCCCAAGCCGCGAATTTTTGTCTATCAGGTCAAGAGCGTACTTTAAGTTGAGTATTTCAGTGTTTTCGTTGGAATAACCGTCATATATTTTTTTAACAGCGTCAAAGTTAAAGACGTAACCCATATCTGTTAAAGAAGTGAAGATAAATCTCAAGTCAGCGTCTTTTTTAAGCTGCTTTTCCCAGTTTGGTTGGATAACTATGTTGTCTATAACACCTTTGGAGTATTCAATAGTGCCGATATTCCTAAGCATCTTTTCGGTGAGGGAGTATTCCGGAATGTACACATAAAAATTCTTGCATATTTCCCGCAAAAAGCAATCGGGTCGCGGAAGCTATGCCAGTTGAATGATCTGGATGTTTCTGGCCATGAAATCGGGAACCTCTGTATCGGTTATGATTGTTTGATAATCGTAAATGATATCCATGACCATTTCCCGGTGTGCCTTATCAAATTCGGAGAAGATGTCGTCAAGGAGCAGAACTGGTTTTTCTTTTTTGGCATCCTCAAAAAAATCTATCTGGCACATTCTGATGCCAAGCATGGCCTCGCGTTGCTGGCCGCGGGACCCAAACTCCGCAATATCTTTGGCGTCCGAAAGAATTTTAATATCATCCCGGTGAGGGCCCACAAGAGTTGATTTGGCAAACACTTCTCGATCACTGTATTTGTCCAGCCTTTCTTCCGAAATCAGGTTTTTGTCGTAATTTATGGCTTTGTGCCCATTCACTTTGCTGATCTTTGAATTAATCTTGGTGTTAAAAAAGTCAATAAGTTTTTGCCTGCTTTCCTGGATATACTTTCCATCTTTTAGAATTTGCGTTGTCCAATAATCCAGCTGGTCACGACCCTTTCCCGTCTCAAGAATTTGTTCCAAAAGTTTATTTCTTTGGCGTAACGCTTTTGTATATGCATCTAAAGCTTTTTTGTATTCTCTTGAGGCAACCGAAAGCACCGAATCCAAAAACTTTCTTCGATCAGACGGAGGCCCGGTGATAATATTTATATCTTCCGGAGAGAAGAGTACCGTTGAAAATACACCGGTTAGCGCGGCGATAGTTTTAGGTACTTTATTAATTTTGGCTTTTTTAACCGCAGCGTTTTCAAACGTTGGGCTTGCTACAATCTGTAACTCTAGGTTTTCAACATCGTCGGTTTTTGTCACGTCACCGCTGATTGTGCAGAAAGTTTTGTCAAATTGAATTAGGTCCCTGTCGTACTTGGTTCGTTGACTTCGCGCCCCCGACAACAGATGTATAGCTTCCAAAATATTTGTTTTGCCCGCACCATTTCTACCGGTAATAAGGGTTGTATTCCCGTCAAGGGAAATTTTGTATCTGGTATGGTTTCTAAAATTTGTCAGATTAAGTTGGCTTATTTTCATATTAAAACTGGCAGGTTGGGCAGTAGTAGGTGCTGCGGCCACTTATTTTTTCAACTACGACGTTTGTTTTGCAAGTGGGGCACTTTTCTTTCATGTAGATTCTAAAATACTTTTGGTGTGTGCCTTCTTTGCCGAAAATATCAACATACATTCTGTCCGGTAGTGTAGAACCCCGGTGCTGAATGCTTTCGCTAAGTATTGTTTTAATAGCGTTTAGAAGTTTTTCAGCTTGGTTTGAGGTTATAACTTTTGTTTTGGTATGGGGATTTATGTTAGCCATAAACAAAGCGTCTGTTGCGTAGATATTACCGATGCCCGATATTACAGCCTGATCAAGTAAGATGTTTTTAATATTTGAATTCTTTGATTTTATAAGCTTTAAGAAGCGATCGGTTGTTAGATTAGATTCTAAGGCGTCAGGTCCGTGGGCGTTGCGTATAGTGGTCAGCTCGGTTTCGTCTACAAGACCGATTTTGCCAAACATTCTCATATCGGTAAATTTTAGATATTTGATGTCTTGCCCATTTCCAAGTTTCATCGCAAGGTGTGTCCAGTTGTCCTTTGTTTTTGTATCTTCGCGCAAAAGCAGTCTTCCCGTCATGGCAAGATGAAAATGAATGTACCTGCCGTTGTCAAGTTCAAGCAGGATATTTTTGGCAACACGGTTAACGTTGTTGATTGTCCTGCCTTCGATGCCGTTTATAAATGAGAGTTTATCCGGATGGATTGTATATCTGTCGCTTGCAAGGGATTTAAGTATTGTGTAGCCCAGTATTGAGTTTTTTAGATCGGTAATAATTGTATGTACTTCGGGAAGTTCCGGCATTATTTGCTATGTAAATTCCACTTTTCTTCTACGAACTTCTTAAATTCCCCCTGAAAACGCTCTTTACTAAACTGCCGTGCGTGTGCGCGGATTTTATCTGCAGCAAATGTGCCGGCTTCAATCCTTTTTTCAAAATTAGTTACCGCCTGTTCCAAAGACTCCTTCGTCAGACGGTCAAAGAACATACCGGTAACGCCGTCGATAATTGTTTCCAGATGTCCGCCGGATTTGTGAGCCAATACAGGTTTGCCGTGAGCCATCACTTCGATAGGGACAATGCCAAAGTCTTCGTCATCAACGGGGTTGATCAGACCTAAGCAGTTTGCCATTAGATCATTTTTCATTTCATCAGAGGCGTTTCCTAAGAACTTGATGTTTGATTTTGCTTTATCTCTTAATCGTGCTTCCTCGTTACCGGTGCCTATTATTATTAGGCGTTTTCCGGAATCATTAAAAGCGTCTATCAGCAGGTCAAAATTTTTATAAGCTGCCAAGCGGCCTATTGCCACAAAACAGTTTTTATCTTCTTCACTAACTTTGTGTGCATTCCCTGGAAAATCTACCTCGACCGGAGGATATATTACTTGCGCATCCCTGTCGTAAAACTTCTTGATTCTGGATTGCGTTTCTTTGGAGTTGGTCAGCAGGTAATCGGGTCTTTGGGCCGCTACGTAATCCCACAGTCTAAGCATGTTTGCCAGATAGCTGTATATCGGTTTTAACAGCCCGTGTTCCCACTTTGTGCCTTCGTGTGAGTAGCCGTACAAAAACCTTGGTGGCGTATGGACGTAACTTATGTGTAGTTGAGAGGGTTTGGTGACAATGCCTTTGGTCCAGGTAGTACCGTCGGAGATGACCAAATCATAGTCGCGGAAATCAAAGCTCTCAAAAATTGGTGCCATTGCAAACACAAAAAAATGTTTGGCCATCGAATTTGTAAAGCCGCCTTTTGGGTAAATAATCTGCCTGTTGTTGATGAAATCAGATTGTAGCTTTGGGTTGTATTTTGCTGTGAAAATCGGAGCTTCCGGAAATATCTCAGCTATAGCTTCCAGAGTCTTTTGTGCACCTCCGTATTGAACTAAAAACTCTGTTGCAAGAGCTACTTTAGGTTTTACCATAGGGATAGTTTATCATCCCTTGACAACACAGCTCCAGTGCATGCATGATTATAGGATGCGTAGAGGACATGCCCACCATGCTGTCTTGATATTCGTTCTTTTTGCATCCGTGCCCGTGATGATGTGGATTTTTTTGTCCCTCAAAAGTTCTGCACAAAATCCATCTGTCAAAGGAGTCTCATCAAAAGAAGGCAGTACAGAAAACGCAGCCCTTGTTGTAAACATGACTTCAAAGAGAGGTACCTGGGATTTATATGAGTATTTTTGTACGTCCATTGAAGATTGTACAAAGGCGGTAGACAGTGGTGTGCGATGGGAAACTTTAAGCGGCGGCCAGACGGACAGCCACGAAATTATGATCAGCGAAATACCCGAATGGAGGTCTTATAAATACATCAAAATTTTTGCTAAACCTTCGTGGGGGGCGCCGTACAGAAAATTTGATTTTTATTATTCCGGCGGAGGAGATGTCTCGGTTCACGCTTTTAATAACAAATCAGAAGAAGTGGATGCTGTGTTAGTAGCTGTTCAGGATGTCAAGAGCAGTCTTGTAAAAGAGGTTTCATTTTCTGATGATGCGTTTTGAAACTTTTTTTGAGTTTTTTGCGTGTAGTTAAGTACCCCAAAATGCTTTAGAATTATGCAATGCAGTTAATTGATCCAAACTCAGCGCTTTGGACTTATTTTCCCGAAGAGATAAAGGGACTAATCACCGACGGCCAGATAGTTTTGGAATTTGTGCAAAAATATCGTGAGAAAGAAGAGGTATCGGACTACTCGTTTATGGTCTTTCCATTTGCCAAGGCCTACGAGGGTTTTTTAAAGAAATTCTTACTGGACTCAAAACTTATTCAACCCGAAGATTATTACGGCGACGACATTAGAATTGGTCGAATTCTAAACCCGAAGTATGAGAAGGAAACCTCCAATGTTTTTAGGCGCATATGCCAGCACCCAAAGGTTGGTAGCGATGTACCCCGTCTGCTTTGGAACGCATGGAAAAGCGGAAGAAATCTTGTTTTCCATTATTTTCCGCACAACTTTAGACGACTTAGTTACAACGAAGCTTTGGATCTGATCAAAGAGATAGTTAAAGCTATGGAAACTGCAATTTCGCTTTGTAAGCTCTAGAAAAAGCCCCGGCTTTTTGGATCAGCCGGGGGTTTGGATTTGTTGTTTTTGGTAGCGTTAGTAGCCGTAAATTGACTGCCAGAAGTTGAGAAGGTCCCACTTCATATATCCCAAGCAGCCGTGCATGATCATGAAGACAGCGAAGAGTAGTACGATTAGCAATTTTACCCAATACGGCTGGACCGTGGTGTTTAGGATTAAGTAATAGAGGGCTGTCGCAAACGCCACAAACATGGCAACCACGTCGATCAGCCAATAATCCCTGAGCTGTCTGGATAGTTCCCAAAACAGAAGTTGCACCACGATAAGTAGGGCAAGTCGGATAAGATCGGTTCTTTCCGTGAGATCGAGCCTTATTGCTAGTTTCATTTTTCCTCTCTTTCAACGGACGGTAGGTTATAATCACTTATGTTATGCCGATTATATCAAAACATACCAAAGTAGCTGTGGGTTTAAGCGGGGGAGTTGATTCCGCGGTTGCGGCATACCTTTTGAAACAAGAGGGCTACGATGTCACAGGAGTTTATTTGCAGTGTTGGGACAGAAAGGCTGATGGTTGTGACAGCGATAAAGACAAAATTTTTGCAATACGAAATGCCAAACATCTGGAAATTCCTTTTTTACATCTTAACTTTACAAAAGAATATAAAGAAAGAGTGATCAGTTATTTTTACTCAGAGTATCAGGCGGGCCGTACGCCTAATCCGGATGTTATGTGTAACAAGGAAATAAAATTTGGCTTATTTTTTGATTGGGCGCAGAAAGAAGGTTTTGATTTTGTAGCCACGGGCCATTACGCACGGGTAACCACCGCCGCCGGGAAATTTCAATTAGTAAAAGGTGTAGATGACTCTAAAGATCAGTCGTACTTTTTATATCTACTCGATCAAAAACATTTGGCAAAAACACTTTTCCCGTTAGGAGAAATGTATAAGAGTCAAGTTAGAAAAATTGCTGACAAGGAGAATCTCCCTTCCAGCAAAAGGCCGGATAGTATGGGCATCTGTTTTATAGGCGAAGTCGATATTAAAAAGTTTTTAGAAGAGCGGATTGAACACAAGAAAGGGCCGATAAAAAATTCTTCGAACGAGATTATTGGTGAGCACGATGGCGTTTGGTTTTACACAATCGGACAAAGGCATGGGTTTAATGTTACCAGATATTCCGGAAAGCCTTTGTATGTAATACGAAAAAATATAAAGGAAAATGTGTTGTACGTAGGTGAAGAGGACGAGGCAATGTCACAGGATTTTAGTGTTTCGGACTTACATTGGATTTCCGGTGAACCGCCCAGGTTGCCGATTGACTGCAACGTACGTATACGCCATCTTGGAAGTTTTATACGGGGTACTATAAAGAAGATAAATGCCGGTATGGTGGAGGTAGAACTTAAAGATAAAGCTTTTGGTGTTTCGCCCGGCCAGAGTGCCGTGTTTTATAAAGACGACGTTGTACTGGGTGGTGGGATTATTGATTGAAAGTACCTCGCCAATTAATTTTCGGATGATATTATTAATTAAGATGTTCGAAAGATACTATCTGGAAACCAGAAAAACCTACGATCAATTTGCACACGGCATTGTTAACTCTGCAAAGAGTGCTTTCCATATTGCATATTTACCAAAGTTTATTAAGGTACTTCAACCCGGGGGTTTTGTGGTTGATCTTGGATGTGGTTCGGGTAGGGATGCGCGGCAATTTATGGATCACGGGCTGGCGTATTTGGGTGTCGATTATTCTTTAAAAACTGTTGAGCTTGCGCGTCAAAATGCTCCGTACGCACGCTTCGAACACAAAGATATTCGCACCCTGCACTTTCTTCCTGAGACGGTAAGTGCTTTTTGGGCACCTGATGTTTTGTATCACTTTAGTAAAAAAGATTTTGAACACTTTCTTAAACAAGCATTTGACTGGCTTGCTTCGGAAGGACAGTTTTTTATCATCATGAAGATGGGTTCGGGTGAAGGCTATATAAAGGTACCGGGTTCGGGCGGGATGTATCATGCATACTATACTAAAGATGAACTGGAAGTCGTAGCAAAAAAAATTGGGTATAAAATCAAAGAGGCTCAAATTCACAGAAGAGAAACCATCCAGGCAGATTCAGTTAAGGCCTATGGAAGTGAGGATATTATTGTTCTGTGGTTGGAAAAACCTGCGAAACATTAAAAACTGAATTGCTGACCTTTAGTTTCTTGATAATCCTTTTGCCAAATATCGCAAAATTGCTAAGGTGCGTAGTTTCTCCGGTAATTGTGTTGTTTGATGTATCAAAAATAGTTGGGAGTGCTGTCCATAAGTTAGTTATTTTGTCCAGACCATACAGTGTTAGACTGTCGGGTACAAAATGTTGAAGAATGTTTATAGGCACCAGGATTTTTATTTGCACAGGATTTTGCAAAATAGTTACCATGTTACCTAATTGATCTAGTAGTGAGATGTTAAGACCCGTTTCTTCTACATAAGTTAGAGGTGAATCGGCCGGAAAAGTATTTGGGATTCCCGGAAGACGCAGAAAAAGTGTCGCGGGTTTTTGTGTGCATCCGGCGGGCACTGTAACCTCGCGATTTTCCAAAGTCACAACTTCTGTTCCTTCTACAAATTTTCCCGGTTGGCCAAGTGTATTAATCCACAGGTTTTTACTTGTGGTGCCGGTGTAGGTTTGCTCTTGACCGGTCCACGCAAATATCGGCCAAGGGTCCTTTTGATTTCCTACAGGGTCCCAACCAAAAGGATCGGTTTTACCTCGAGGTGCTTCGTCGGTAAACATGCCGTTTGTATTTGTATCTTGTGTAACTTCAAAGTGTAGATGTGGGCCGGTTGTATTGCCGGTCATCCCAACAAGTCCAAGTTTATCTCCGAGATTTACCCAAAGCGGATCTGCTGACAAAGTAATCAGTTCGCGATTTTGCAAATGCATGTATTTTGTTTGATAGCTGTTTTGATGGTCGATTTCAATTGTGTTACCGCAGGGTGTACACGAAATATATTTTGCGTAGCCTGATGCCGGGGCAGTTATTGCCGTGCCGTATGGTAATACAAAATCTGTTCCGTTGTGTGAGCTGTAGTATAAATAAGGCTCCAAAGTTCTGAAGCCGTTAAAATTAACTGTGGTGTTGTTTTCTGCAGAAGGCTCGACAGGATAACTGACTCCAAGAAGCGGATAAGCGTGATCAAAAAACGCGGAAATTTTCTCGTAATGTTCGTAAGGCTTTGTGACCTTCCAAAGGTGAGAAAGAAACGGAAATGTTTCCTGGGATTTTTGTATGTAGTATTTGTATACTCCATTAGAACTAATATTTGCAAAAAGTAAACTTGGGTCGGAAAAAACCCAAGTCATCTCATCAACTTCGGAATAACTAGTGCTGTTAAAACCGGTAGTGTCCCAAGTATCGCCCAAGTTTTTTGATTGGTGTACGCCTGTGAAATTATCGGATTTGAATTTAGCGCCTATATAAAGCGTGTCGTTGAAGTATGTTATTCCACCCGGTTTATAATCGATTAAACTTGTTACTTTTTGCCAGGAATTTCCGGAATCGTGGGAGGTGTACAGGCCTTCCGAAGTAGATGCAAACGAAATGGTATCCAGTATAAGTAGGTTACTTACGACCTTGCCGGTTAGGTCACTAATAGCTTTCCAGTTATTTCCTTTGTCAAAGGATACATAAGTATTGTTGCTTGCCGCAACTAATGAATAATTTTCTGAACAGGATGCCGTTCGTATTAACACATCACCCAACTTTTGAGTCCAATTTGTTCCGGCATCAAAGCTTACCCAGAGACCGTGACTGTAGCTCCCAAGATAAAGCGTCTGTGAATTTGCACAAATACTGCTTGTTGAAAAGTTTGGACCAAGATGCTGCCACGTGTTTAATCCGTCCGGAGATACGAAGAGCCCGGACATTGCACTTTTTGTATAATAGGTGGTGGCAAAAACTTTATTCTGAAAATAATCAATATCGGTTACCCCTCTTCCGTTCAGACCTTTTTGGAGCCACGTCATTCCAAGATCAGTGGACATGTAAACGCCGTTAAATGGGTTAAGCCACGCTCTACTGTCCTGTTCGCCCGCAAGTACTCCGTAGGGTGAGTTAGCAACGGAAGAAATGTAAATTGAGGCGAGGTTTGTTTTGTGCCACCCCGCTTCTTGTGCAAATGTGTGTTCGGTTCTTAGTGCTGTTGTAAAAACAAGCACCGCCCATGTAGCAATCATTCTGTACGTGGTGTACGTGCGGGGTGGCATGCCGGTACTATGCAACGTACGTTAGAGTTTTACAATGGGGTTTTGTCTAGTGGGATTGGAATATATTGATCTATAAGGTAAAATGCCACTTGTGGATGCTTTACTATCTCAGATAAAATCAAATAACGCTGACCTAAAAACCGCCGAGCTGGAGGGTATTATCTATCTGCTGTTGCACGAGGACAACCTAACAAATGTCAGTTTGATACAAAAGACAGGTTTGCCAAAAGAAACGCTTCGTAGATTCAAAGCCTCGATAGCCCCGATGCTGGCAGATTTGGGGGAGGATAAGATACAACTGAACGCTGACTATAAAAACCGATTTGCGGCTTTGTTGTTAAAACCATATGCATGGAGTCTGTTAGCAATTGGAGACAAGCAGATAGCTGAAGCAATTGATAAGTTAAGATCTGCTCATGCATTGCAACCAAAACGCGAATACGATCAGTTTTTTGCTACCCCCACTACTACCGCTGCAAAGTTAGAAATTTTAAAACTTAAGGATCAGCTTACTGAGAAAAAGATTGCGTTGCTTGGTGACGACGATTTACTATCAACAGCCATCGGACTTTCCAACGACAACTACAGCAAAGTGGACGTATTTGAGATAGACGAGAAACTAATTACAGCTCTAGAGACAATAGCTGAAAAAAGGGGATTTAAAGATATTAACTACATTCAGTACGATGTCCGCAATGAACCGCTCCAACAATTTCAAGGTCGGTATGATGTGGTTGTGACCGATCCGCCTTATACCGCTGCCGGCATAACTCTATTTCTTAACAGAACGGTCCAGCTTATTGGTAACAAAGAAAACGCATACATATTTTTGTATTTTGGTAATAGTTACAAGACTCCGGAAAAATTTATCAAAGTTCAAGACATTATTCACAGGTTCGGACTTGTTATAGAAGACAAGATAGATAAATTTGCACGATACCACGGAGCAGAGTCTATAGGCAGCGCAAGTTCTCTGTACATTCTTAAAACCACCAAGAGCACCAAACCGATAGAATCTTCTATTCTGCCTAGAATTATTTATACGTTTGAAAATAGTAAGGAAGAAAAGTTTCCATACGTTGATCACGTGGTGATAAAAGCACTAGATGTGCCAAAAGAGACACTAAAATCCAAAACTAAATTAACCTTACTATTGGGCGAGTTTTGCAACAAACACCGACTAAAAGTGGTTGACACAGTCATTACAGATTTCAAAGGTGGCGGCGTGACCATTACATATGTGCTGGCCAGTTCAAATCTTGTTGTACACACGTGGCCGGAATATAAGGCTTTGCATGTTGATCTAATAACCTGCTCGCCGATTTACAGAAAAGATTTGCTAGCAACCACCGTAAGCGAGTTGTTCAAAACCGCCAAAATAGAGCTGACGGACATCTCTTAGGGCATAGGTTGACCGTATGCCCAAATCCTGTTATCTTTTCATAACACTAGAAAACATTGTCATCTACTCAGAAATAGTGTATACATTCATATGCTTTCAAACTCTGGTAGTTTGGGGTTTTGGTACTTTGACAACTAAAGTCAGCTAAGAATATTTTTTGAAATTCAAGTTTCAAAAGGCAAGAAGAACTTCTTTACGAACTAATAGACTGTGGTCTAAAAAGTTCATTATATTAAGAATTTGATCCTAGTTCAGGGTGAACGCTAGCGGCGTGCCTAAGATATGCAAGTTGAACGAACCATATATCGCCGAACAAAGCGCAAGCTGAGTGAAGTATCGTATGGTTAGTGGCGAACGGCTTAGTAACACGTAGGTACCTACCCCAAAGTTGGGCACAACTCAGCGAAAGCTGAGCTAATTCCCAATGTGAAGGTAACTTCAAAGTCGCAAGACGCTTTGGAATGGGCCTGCGGCCTATCAGGTAGTTGGCGGGGTAAATGCCCACCAAGCCTTTGACGGGTAGCTGGTGTGAGAGCATGACCAGCAAGAGGGGCACTGAGACACGGGCCTCACTCCTACGGGAGGCAGCAATCGGGAATTTTGCACAATGGACGAAAGTCTGATGCAGCGACGCCGCGTGAAGGACGAAGGCCTTCGGGTTGTAAACTTCGATAAAGCACCGGCTAACTACGTGCCAGCAGCAGCGGTCATACGTAGGGTGCAAGCGTTACCCGGTCTTACTGGGCGTAAAGAGTTCTGTAGTCGGTAGTGCAAGTTGGAGGTTAAAGATCTGGGCTCAACCCAGGGAAAGTTTCCAATACTGCATTACTAGGAGGCGGTCAGGGGGCAGCGGAACGTAAGGTGTAGCAGTGAAATGCGTTGATATCTTACGGAACACCAAGGGGGAAGCCAGCTGTCTGGGGCCGTCCTGACGATGAGAGACGAAAGCGTGGGGAGCGAAACGGATTAGATACCCGTGTAGTCCACGCCCTAAACAATGCCTGCTGGATGCCCGGAGCAATCTGGGTGTCGAAGCTAACGCGTTAAGCAGGCCGCCTGGGGAGTACGGCCGCAAGGCTAAAACTCAAAGGAATTGGCGGGGACCCGCACAAGCGGTGGAACATGCTCTTTAATTGGCTGATAACCCAAGAACCTTACCAAGGCTTGACATGTAGTCAGTAGTAACCTGAAAAGGAAGCGACCGGTATCCAGTCCGGAAGCTACACAGGTGTTGCATGGCTGTTGTCAGTTCGTACCGTGAGGCGTACCCTTAAGTGGGTTAACGAACGCAACCCCTACTGCCAGTTGTATCACTCTGGCGGAACTGCCTCGGCAACGAGGAGGAAGGTGGGGACGACTTCAAGTCAGTATTGCCTTTATGCCTTGGGCTAGAAGCATGTTACAATGGCCACTACAACGAGTTGCAAAGCTGCAAAGCTAAGCTAATCTCTTAAAAGTGGTCCCAGTTCGGATTGAAGGCTGCAATTCGCCTTCATGAAGCCGGAATCGCTAGTAATCGGGGGTCAGCTACACCCCGGTGAATACGTTCTCGGGTCTTGCACACACTGCCCGTCACGCCAGCAAAGCTGAGGCCGCCCGAAGTCTCAATTTATTTTGGGCTCACGGTGGAATCAGTGATGAGGGTGAAGTCGTAACAAGGTAGCCGTAGGGGAATCTGCGGCTGGATCACCTCCTTTCTAATGGAGAAAACATGTATCTTTGCTTAACAGACCCATGTGTCCGGCTTAGCCCGTACAATGACTGTTAAAAGATAAGATACGGTTGAATATTAATTAGCTCTAATGCATTCAACCTATTAAAGTTGTGGTCACTCACGATTGCAACTAGAGCAGGTTTGGGGTGAGCCTAAACTCCGTGTTCTTCTTGCCTTTTGGTACTTGAAATCTTTGCTGACAAAAAAACTAAACCTCGGTTAACGCCGGGGTTTTTTGGTGCCGTATTTGGCAATTGGGCAAAAAGAAAAGCAACAATCAACACAAGGTTAAATTGTTGCTTTCTAAAAACCATTTCTGTAGCCCGTTTTTTTGCAGGTCTAAAATCCTGAGTTACTTCAATGGTCTACGACTACGTCGCCGTGTTTTATTAACTTTTTCTACCTTTTTGAGATGCGCCAGGGCTTTTGTGCTAACATTTACATATGAATAAATTCTTTGCCTACGGGTTTTTCATACTAAACGTTATTTTTTTAGCATTTCTGTTAATTGGAAACGATTTGCTTTTCAAACATAATTTTATGTGGGTTTTTCTAATTCTCTTTTTACTCTTTTACGGTGGTTTTGTTGTCTACACGCTTCTCAATCTTTTGTTTACGTTTAAAAGGTTCGCATTTGTTGAAAGAATAAGGAATTACTTTCCAAACGTGTCACCAAGCGTCTTGGGCACACTTAACTTTATTGAGAGCGCTTTGTATTTTGGTGTAACAATTCTGGCACTAGGCTTTCTGTTTTACTCCGGTGGGCTTCTTGCAACAAATTCAATTTTTGTGAATTATAAAGAGTCACTAAAATCTGCTTTGTACACTCTTAGTCAAGGCGGCGGATCTTTGGAAAACGATGTCAGCAAACTTAAAACTAAATTATCGAATTTGGAAATGGCTGCAAATGGCGATAGGAGATCCGACTTTCTCAAGAGAAATCTGCCAACATACTTTTCTGGTGACGACAGATTTACTTATGCTCTTGAATTTTATCGGATAAGCGATGGTTTCGGCAACGATCGTGTTGCAGAATATGCGTTTTATGCCTATCTAAAAAATAAACCAAAAACAGGCGACTACCCAAATACCGTGCTTGTCACAGGTAGTAACATGGGTGCAAACAGTCATATCTATTTGCAAACTTATGAAACTATAGAAATGTTTACAGCCAAACGCTACGAAATCCAGACTTTTACCCATCCGGTTTTTTTGATTGCAGTTAAAACCAATTTAAGATCCTTTGAAGTCGTAGCGTATCCCACAAAGCTTGGTGGAGAAGATCAGTGGCAAGAGTATAACTTTATATACCCACAAACCCAGTCTTATTCAGAACTTGGTGATCTTGTCGGTAGCGACTTTCGTTCGCGAGACCTGAAAAAAGACGGTATAACCTTTGATTTGTATCTGAGTGACCCCTATACTTTTGATAGCGTTGTTGGTAAGGCGGGAATAGTTGGTAAATACGGAGCGTGGGTGATTGCTTCAGATGCAGGGGGTGCTATTTCTGCAATTGAGGTTTTTGAAACACCCCTTCTCAACGTTGGAAATAATAAATAATCTATTCTGACTAGACAGAGGTTTCGTGTCCTCGTTGCTTTAGAGAGAAAAATCCCCTCTTGCGAAGGGATTTCTCCAATAAACTTTTCAAGCCTACCTGACATTTATATATTACAATCGATATTAGGGCGTGTCAATATTATGAGTTGAAAATGCAATTACTTTATGGTGGGTGATCCAGGGATCGGTTACATGTCTTTCACCTGTAGTTCACTTTGTTCACAACATGTGAAAGCACGCAACCCCCACTCCCTCACTTTGTTCAGTCCGTGTATTCGATCCCTTTAACCTTCAATAAAAAATTACGGCTACCTTACGGCAGCCTTAAATTTTCTATGGTGGGTGATCCAGGGATCGAACCTGGGACCTCTTCCTTATCAGAGAAGCGCTCTAACCAACTGAGCTAATCACCCAAAATAACTTAAAACATAGGTATTTTAACATCAAATTTTCAAACTTTGGAACAATAGCATAAAATGACACTACATGGAATTACTTGGCAAACAACAAAGAAAGAAAAACGTTGTTACTATTGGTGGTGGTACAGGCACTTTTGTGGTGTTGCAGGGGCTTAAAACGAAGAATGTTAATCTGTCGGCAATAGTAGCAATGACCGATTCGGGTGGTTCCACCGGACGTTTACGAGACCAGCTGGGTGTTTTGCCTCCGGGTGATTTGAGGCAAGCGCTGGTTGCATTATCCGACATGCCCGAAATGTGGCGAAAACTTTTTACCTACAGGTTTACCGGCGGTGATTTGGATGGCCATAACTTTGGCAACCTTTTTCTGACGGCATTGGAAAAAGTAACGGGTTCCATAGAAGGTACTGTTGAAGAAGCGTCAAAACTGCTTGATGTAAAAGGCCAAGTCATTCCAATTACCTACTCCGACTGTGTTTTGGGCGCCAAGTACTCGGATGGGTCTACTATAGAAGGTGAAGCGATAATTGATGATGCCAGGACAAAACGGCCAAGAATTCAATACATGTATTTAGTACCGTCGGCATCAATAAGTCCCAAGGCCGAAGAGGCAATAGCAAACGCTGACTGTATAATTTTTGGTCCGGGAGATTTGTTTACAAGCATAACACCCAATTTTTTGGTCGAAGGTTTTACAGCAGCTTTGTCTAAATCAAAAGCAATGAAAATTTACATCATGAATCTTATGACCAAGCTTGGTCAAACAGACGACTTTAGTGCTTCAGATCATATTTTGGAAATTGAACGCTACTCCGGATGTTTCTTGGATTACGTACTGGTAAATAATCATTTACCGGATGATGAGGTGTTGAATTGGTACAAAAAGGTTGACAATGTAGACCCGGTTGAAGACGATCTAGATACCAAACACGCAACCGAAGCTAAAGTACTTAGAGCAAATTTGCTAGAAGATTCCGTGCACGAACGAAATGTTACGGATAGAGTGAAAAGGAGTTTGATCAGGCACGATCCTGAGAAGTTGGGTAAAACTCTGGAAAGGTTGATTAGCTAATGAAGTTGGATCAACTGGATCAAGCAGAGATAGATAAAAGTTTGCCCGATACCGAAAAGCTATTAGAAGATGCAAACCTAATGTACGGAAGGGGTTTAAAGTTTATGCTGTCCCTGGAACAGGCTCTTAAATTTCCCAAAGAAGCATTTGCACCTGGAGTGAGTTCTTCTAAGGCCAGAAATTACATCGAGACACTGAATAATCCCGAACTAGTTGAAAGATATGACACTGCTTTACAGACTTTTCGGACTAGATATAAATTAGCTGACAGCTGTGAAATTACATCTGAAATGAAGGATCTTTATCCAAATTTTCATGAGGCGGTTGTTGCGCCTTTTGATCCGCGTCGAGTTAACAATCTATCCAAAGCTCTGTGGGCTGCCGCTCCTTTTTTCAAGAGTTCTTTTGAACAATCGCCTCTTGAGGAGTATGGACGTGAACGTATAAAAGATTACGAGAAAAATTACAGACGATTTGTTAGATTGAGAATTTATTTAGGGTCAAAAAAAACTTCTCGCGCTCTGGTTATACCTGCTGCAGTTCGAGTTGCCTATGAATTAGCACACGAGATAAGCGGGTCGATATATGAGTGCTTGGATGATTCTGTTAAAGCCACAGCAGGTGTTGAATATTAGCGTGTTGCTCTAATCATCGGTATTGTGTAATATTTGAGCCTGAGTTTAGAATAAGTTTTGTTACGGGCCGTTAGCTTTAGACCAGCAGGGCGCAAGCTAACAGTCATCAGAGGTTATTTACGGGCCGTTAGCTTAGTTGGTAGAGCGCTTCGTTTGCAACGAAGAGGTCACCGGTTCGAATCCGGTACGGTCCACCAGATTTACGACTGCCGTTTGGCAGGCGGAAAGCTGGCCGTAGCGGATGAGAATGCCGCAGGCGCGACTGGCGCCGAGGCGGGGTAGCGCGGCGTATCAGCAGATACGAACGCGTGACCGAATCCGGTACGGTCCACCAATTTCTAAAATCAGCGTTTTTGGGTAGTTTTGCTATCATATCAAATGGCTTTATATATTGTATTGAAGCAATTTCTCCATTACTGATAGAAAAGTTCCAACATACAGAATTTAAGATTTCTTCTTTTACATCATTGTTGCTTTTAAGTGGTGGGGAGATCATAACTTAGTTTCTTATCAACTCTTGCAGTTTCTTCTTTCCAAAACTCATCTGTTGTAAGTTTATCCCACTCAGGAAATAAATTTTGTTTAACCCACTCTAAATAGTGCTGATTTTCTACCAAACCAAATCTTGTTTCAAGAGTAGCCACAAATTCACTAGGGTTTGGCCTATCATGTTCTGATTGTAATGCTTGTAGATTAGAGACTGTTGCTACAACAGAATATTCAGAGGGGAATGCTGGTACAGCCTCAAATGGGCACTTAAAGTTATCAGTTTTTAACACATGCACTTTTATTCCATCAACTTCTATTGTTTCTGCTACTTTCTCAACTATTCCATTTGTAGGGTCAATATAATAATAATCTTCACCAGACTTTGCAAAAGCTATGGAATGGGTTAATGGCCCCGGCATACCATACTCAACATCATATCCTGCCGTATCTAGTAATTCTAAAAATACTTGTGCCCCCAGGGAGCAGTTAGTTGCCCCGGTCTCATTTGCTACAGAAGGCCACACACTCCATTTTACTTGCTCTCTATCTAGTCTTCTTACTGTCATGTTTTGTCCATACATCTTATCCACTAGAAACTCAAAATATTGGACATCTGTCATTTCTTCTGGCTTTTTTCTTGGAAGTTCAAACTTATCTATTAAAACATCCAAGGAGGGTTTTAATGTTTCCCACAATGCTTGTCTATTTCTGTCAACAGCCCCTTCAACAAATTCAACACTTTTTTGTTCTATCAATACTTGTGGAAATATATCTTGTTGCAAATGTGTTTCTATTGAACTGTCTGTCATGGCTTCATCTTTTACTCCCATACATAGTATTATATTATCTATCTTGTTTAATAAGAAGTGGGGTATTAACTAGAGCAGTTCCAACATAGTCCAGAATGCTCCACCAA
>Ga0172369_10004178_pt1 | contig 18525 bp, 18 predicted proteins | sample LakKiv25m_FD_114539 | JGI IMG/M metagenome (GOLD analysis project Ga0172369, IMG submission 114539) | Freshwater microbial communities from Kabuno Bay, South-Kivu, Congo - kab_022012_11.25m | ecosystem: Environmental > Aquatic > Freshwater > Lake | place: Democratic Republic of the Congo...
ATACTTGTTCAGATAGCCATAAGCTTAGTTTTAAGTATAATTAATTTTATTTTTTATAAATTCATAATATTTAAATTTGAAAAATCATTAATTAATAAAGATTTAAATTTAAAAGTTTTAATTGCTACTGGTATATATCCACCAGAAATCGGCGGTCCGGCTACTTATGCTAAAAATTTAGGAGAAGAATTAAAAAATTTAGAATGCAAAGTAAAAATTATCACTTATGGTGAAAGAGGTGAGGATAATAATATTATTTATGTAAATAAAAAAAATAATATTATTATTAGATATTTTATTTATTTTTTTAAGTCCCTAAAATTAACAAAAGACAATGATATAATCTATATATTAGATTTAATAAGCGCAGGCCTGCCAGCTTTAATTGCCGCTAAATTAAGAGGAAAAAAAGTAATTTTTAGGACAGGCGGAGATTTTTTATGGGAAAAAGCTATACAAAAAGGATGGAGCGATTTACCCTTAGAAAAATATTATAAAGCTAAAAAGAATTTTAAAGAAAAAATTTATTTTAGATTGTGCGTTTCTATTTTAAAAAAAATCGATTTAATATTATTTTCTACTGAGTTTCAAGCCAGTATTTATAAAAGATATTATAAAGTAGCTGATACTAAGGTCGTACTTATGCCTAATCCGGTTAAAAACATTAATATTAAAAATATAAATTATAAATATAAAGACTATTTTGTATTTGCCGGGAGATTTATTAAAATTAAAAATTTATATAGACTTATTGAATCTATTTCTAAATTAGATAAAGCTAAATTATTAATCATTGGTAGTGGTCCCGAATATAATAATTTAAAAAATAAAATAATAAAATTAAAAATAGAAGATAGAATAACAATTTTAAATAATCTAGAACATATGAAATTGATGGAGATAATAGCTGGGTGTAAATTTTTTGTTTTACCTTCTATTTCGGAAATAAGTCCTAATTTAGCTTTAGAATGTCTCAGTATAAATAAACCGATTATTATTACAAAAGAAACGGGATTAAAGAAAGAATTATTAGATAATTTGATAACTGTAAATCCTTTATCCGAAGAGGATATAAAAGAAAAAATTGAATATTTATTAGTTAGTAATAATTTAAATAATTATGAAAAAATTATTAATGGTATGAAAATACAGGATATAAGATGGAATGATATTGCTTATTGGCATTTAAATATTTTTAAGAAATATTTAAAAGATTTATAAATAATAATTAAATTATTTTATTGTTTATTAAATAAAAATAAATTTAATTAAATATTATGAAAATATTTTGTCTTGGTTTAGATAATTCAGTATTATATAAAGATTCAAATATTGCTAAAAGAATAATTGAATATGGAGCAATTGTTGATAAATTTTATATTATTGTTCCATCCAAGGAAATAAAAAATTTAAAATTATCAGAAAAAGTGATGGCTTATGGATCCGGAGGTTTTAATAAAATAAGCCAATTAATAAATATATATAAAATTATTAATAAAATCTTAAAAAAAGAAAAATTCGATATTATATCTGTTCAAGATTATTATTTTATTGCTTTAATTGGTTTTGTTCTTTCAAAAAAATATAAAATTGGTTTAGAAATTCAAATTCATGGATTTGAAAAATTTTATAAATTAAGAAAATTAATTGCTAAATATATTATACCTAAAGCAAATTCTATTAGATGTGTAAGCCAAAGACTAAAAAGAGAATTAATATTAAATTTTAAAGTTAAAGAGGAAAAAATAACAGTAGTTCCGATTTTTGTTGAGCCAAAAATAGTTGAAAATAAAAAAGAAAAAAGGTTAAATGAAAATTTTATTTTTTTAACTGTCGGTAGGTTAGTTAAAGTTAAAAATATAAGTATGCAAATAGAAGCCATCTCTGAAGTTATTAAAAAATATACTAAATTTGAATTATGGATAATTGGAGACGGAAAAGAAAAAGAAAATTTAAAATTTAAAATTAAAAATTTAAATTTAGAAAGTAATATAAAATTATTAGGTTGGCAGGAAAATTTAGATAAATTTTATAGTCAAGCAGACGTTTTTTTATTAACATCTAATTATGAAGGATGGGGCATGGTTGTAATTGAAGCCGCATTCTATAAATTACCTATTATAATGACAAATGTAGGTTGCGCTGATGAAATAATAAAAAATAATTTAAACGGAATTATAATACCAGTCGGTGATAAAAAAAATTTTGTTGAAGCAATGTTAAAAATAATTAAAGATAAAATCTTAAGAAATAATTTGGGCGAAAAAGCATATGAAACAGTAATAAATTTGCCAAAAAAGGAACAAATTTTAAAATTATATTTAATAAGCTGGGAGAAAGCCTTAATAAAATAATTTATGAAGAATATCGTATTAATTCCTACTTATAATGAAAAAGAAAATATAAAAAATATTATTGAAGATATATTTAGATTATTTTCAGATATATATGTTATGGTTATTGATGATAATTCTAAAGACGGAACAGTTTTTATTGTAAAAAATTTAATGCAAAATTATACAAATTTATTAATTTTTGAAAGGAATAAAAAAACAGGATTGGGGGATGCATATAAAGAAGGTATAAAAAAAGTATTAGGAAATTATGATATAAGATATGTTATCACTATGGACGCTGACGGCTCCCATCAGTCTATATATATAAAAAATTTTTTAGATAATATAAATAACTTCGACTTAATAATTGGATCAAGATATGTAAAAAATGGGGGAGTATCTGATTGGAGTTTAAGAAGAAGAATTTTAAGCAAATTAGGCAATATATATTCAAAAATTTTAATCGGTTCTAAAATTAATGATTTAACAGCAGGTTTTATTTGTATTAAGAAAGAATTATTAGAAAAAATAGATTTTTCAAAAATCAGTTCATCCGGATATGCTTATCAAATAGAATTTAAAAATTACTGCGAAAAAAAATTAAATGCAAAAATTTTGGAAATACCTATTATTTTTAAAAGTCGTTTCGGAGGAGAATCAAAAATGTCAAACCAGATAATTCGCGAAGGAATTAAAACGCCTCTCAGGCTATTTATTAAAAGAGTAATAAGAAAATAGTTAGTATGAAATTATTAATAATAACCCAAAAAGTAGATATTGATGATGATTTATTAGGCTTTTTCCATGAATGGATTAAAAAATTTTCATTATATTTTAATCATATTAATATAATTTGTCTTGAAGTTGGAAAATATAATCTTCCGGAAAATGTTACTGTGCACTCACTAGGAAAAGAGAAAAAGTTATCAAAAATTAAAATTATATTAAATTTTTATAAATATATTTGGAATTTGAGAAATACTTACGATGCTGTTTTTATACATATGAACCCGGAAAATGTTATTTTTGGAGGTCTATATTGGCGTATATTTAATAAAAAAATATATTTTTGGTACACACATAAACTAGTAGATTTTAAATTAAGAATTAGTGAAAAATTGGCTTCAATTATTTTTACTGCATCTCCAGCAGGTTTCGGTTTAAAAAGCGAAAAAATAAGGGTAGTTGGACACGGAATCGATACCGAAGAATTTAAACCAATAGACAAAGTTAAAAATAAAATTTTTCAAATTGTTTATGTAGGCAGGATTAGCAAAATTAAAAATCAGCAATTACTTATTGAAGCTGCTAGAGTTTTGAAAACAAAATCTCATGATTTTAAAATAAAATTAATCGGTCAAACCATAACACTTGAAGATGAAAAATATTTAATTAATTTGAAAAAATTAATTGATAAATATGGTTTAAATTATATAATTGAATTTATCGGCAGCGTTCCATATACAAAAATAAAAACATATTATCAATCAGCTAATTTGAATGTTAATTTATGCCCAACTGGTGGTTTAGATAAAACTGTACTTGAAGCAATGGCATCAGGTATTCCGGTAGTAGTAGCTAACAAAGAATTTATAAAAGAATTCGGTGATTATGCAGACAAGTTAACTATTAAAGAAAATGAGGTGGAAGATTTGGCGCGAAAAATTGAGGATTTAATGAAAATGAATTGCGATGAAATTAATTCTCTGGGCGATTATTTGCGCAATAATGTGATTAAGAACCATGAATTAAAAAATTTAATAGTAAAAATATCAGATGAGATTAAAATATTATTTTAAAAATTTAATATTCATAATACTAAAGTCTGTTTCCTTTTATTTGCCTAAAAAAAGGGGAGTAATTTTGCTTTATCACTCAGTTGATTATAATGATATATATTTAACAGTTAGACCGGATATTTTCGAACAACAAATGAAATATCTTAAAGAAAAAAAATATAATGTGATTAGTTTGAATGAATTGGTTGAAGATTTACATAGAGAAATTAAGCCGAATACAGTAGTGTTAACTTTTGATGACGGATTTTTATCTCATTTTAGAAATGTTTTTCCGGTTTTAATTAATTATAACTTCCCTGCCACATTTTTCGTGAGTACAGATAAGATTGGAAGCGAGATAAATAATTCAGAGAATAAACCCCAATTGACTATAAGTTGGGAAGAAATAAAAAAAATGGCCAAATCTACCATGATAGATATTGAACCGCACGCAGTTAGCCATAATGAATTAACCTATTTAAATGAAACGGAGGTAAAAAAAGAAATTATAAATTCCAAAAAAGAAATAGAAGAGAAACTAAATAAAAAATGCCAATTTTTCGCTCCACCTAGAGGAGCTTATAATGATAATATTTTAAAATTAATTAAAGATAGTGATATTATAGCTTCGGTTACAATTGAAGAAGGTTTGATTGATAAAAATGCAGATCCGCTCAGATTAAGACGAAATACAATTAATTCATCTTGCTTGAGTAATATTCAATTCAGCGCTAGGCTGAGTTGGCCGATAGTTTTATTTAATATATTTGCCAAATTATGGAGATTAGGAAAATAAATATTAAAGAAATTAAGCAAATAAGTTTAATTGGTTATAGCCCGGAATATATTAGTTTTTGTAAAAAATTTTGGCGGGCTGATCCAGTATTTTTGGGAATATTTGAAAACAACGAAATTGCTGCGGTTATTCCAATGTTTTTTTTAAAAGATAATGGGTTGAAATACATCTCAAGTGGAGTGAAATTTTATAATGAAATTTTTTATTTTAAAGATATAAAAATAGATTTTGATGCGTTGATTAATTTTATTAAAAAAAATTTAAGTTTTGATATATTAGAATTTTCCTTTTGTCAAATTATTGATGAGAAAAATTTCACCAACAATAATTTTAATGCTAATACTTCAGCTTATGTATTGGATGTCGGTGGATTAAAAAATTCAGATGAACTACTTGCTAATTTAAATAAAAAAACTAGAAACCAAATCAGGGTATCAGAAAAAAATAATTTAGATTTCACTTTAGGTCAAGATATTGAATCGTTTTATCCTGTTTATATCGAAACAATGACTAGGCTCAAAGCAATACCAAAAGAAAAAAAATATTTTAGTGATTTATTGCTATCTTTTGGAGAGAAACTATCTATTATACTTGCTAAAAAAGACGGAAAAATAATTGGAGGTAATTTATATATAATATATGAAAATTATTTAATACTTATGTTTAATGCCTCTCTCAAAAAATATTGGAATATGAATATAAATAATTTACTATATTGGCAAATGATAAAGTTTGGTCTAAAAAAAGGTATAAGGTGGTTCGATTTCGGTATTAATGCCAGGAGAGATTGCGACCAGATACATTTCAAAGAAGGTTTTGGTGCTAAAGCGTACCCTATTAATCATTTATTGATTATCAATTCATGTAGAGCATTTTTTTATGTATATATAAAAAAATTTTTGTTTTTAGTTAAATTGATTTTTATAAAAATATAATTTTAATTAATGGAAAAAAGAAAAAAATTGAATATAGTCTGTCTGGGTTTTGACTGGGGGAGGATAGGTAAGGATAATTATAAAATTTCCAAAAGTAAATTGGATCGTGATGGACTCGACACTAATTTCAACCATTTTTTTGTTTTTTATGCTGGAAATAAGAACAGTCGTGAACAGGTAGTCGGAGATTCAATCTTCAAAGTTTGGCACATCAATATAGGTATTAAACTCAGGTTTTTTTACGACCTAGCATTTATGTTTTTGTTGCCTATTTCATTGATCGTAGAAAGATTCAAACCTGATTTATTTTATCTTTATGATTTCAACCATATTTTTGCTGCTTATTTACCTGCAAAGTTAACTGGCGCCAAAGTCTATTTTAGACTTATCAATTTACCTACTGAATTGTCCTTAACCAAAGGTTTTCGTGGCAAGTTTCTTTATTGGTATTATAGATGTTTGGAAAAAATTACTTACAAAGCAATTGACAAATTCGTTGTTATTAATCATACTACCCAGAAATACTTGAATAACATCGGGGTTGAAAATTCTAGAATTTCTTTCGATATTCCGGATACTATATCCATTGATAAATCATTCATTGAAAAGGCAGACAAAAATTTAGTTAGAAAAGATTTTAATATATTACCAGATAAAAAGATCCTGATTTCTATTGGCAGTTTAATTAAAGAAAAAGGTTTTGAAGATTTAATCAACTCTTTGGCCGAGACAAAAAGAAACGATATTATGCTGGTAATTTGTGGGCAAGGAAAAGACGAAGAAAAATTAAAAAAAATATGCCGTGATTTAAATTTAAAGAATGTAATTTTCGCGGGACTGGTAGGGCGCGATAAAATATGGAGTTATTTAGCCGGTTCGGATTTGTTTATCTTATTTTCTAAATCAGAATCCCTGGGGATGGTTTTTTGGGAAGCAATGTATTCGGGATTACCTGTTATCGGAACTCCAATCGGCGGAGTGGCGGAAACTATTGGCTATGATGGCGAGCGGGGGTTTTATTGGAAAGGCAATGTGGAAGATTTAAATAAAAAAATCGATTTTTACCTGGCCGAGTCGCGCGGCAAGGAAGTAATATTGGAACGGGCTAAGCAATATGTAGTTGAGAGTCTTAAACAGAAGAAAACGATTAACCAAATATATGAATAAATATTCATTTATCAAATACAATTATATAGAACGTTGGGTCAGTTATTGGCATCAGATTGATGAGGTGATGAAACTTAAAACCGGGGAAGTTTTAGAAATCGGCCCAGGCAATAATTTTGTTACTGATTATTTAAGGAATCTAGGTATAAAAGTTAAAACTTTAGATATAAAAGAAGAAAACAAACCGGACGTTATCGCATCTGTTTTAGCGATACCTTTCTCTGATAATAGTTTCGATTCAGTGCTCTGCGCCGAAGTATTGGAGCATTTACCATTCGATAATTTTACGAAAGCTTTAGAGGAATTAAAAAGAGTGGCGAAAAAAAATATCATAATATCCTTACCACATTGGGGTTGGCTGTTTTATGCTAAATTGAAATTGCCCCTGATCAGTGAAAAGAAAATTTATTTCAAATTATCCCTTTTTAATAAACATACGCCAGGTGGTGAGCATTTTTGGGAGATCGGGAAAAATGGAATTACTATAAACAAAATTAAAAATATTATCAAAGAAAATAATTTAAAAATAAAAAAAGAATTTCTTGATCCAGACAGTCCATATCATCATTTTTTAATTTTGGAAAAATAATATGCAAGAAAATAAGTTTAAAATAATTTATATTACTAACGCCCGTATTCCTACAGAGAAAGCACATGGAGTGCAGATAACCAAAATGTGCGAATTTTTCTCCCTTGCAGGCGCTGAAGTAGAATTAGTTATACCACGCCGTTTCAACGCGATAGATGAAGATATTTTTAGTTTTTATGACATAAAAAAGTGTTTTAAGGTATCAAAAATATTCTGTATTGATTTACTGGGCTCAAGATTTTTTGGTAAATTCGGATTTTTTTTCCAGTATTTTACATTTTCCTTAAGTACGTTAATTTATGCGCTTTTGAATTACAAAAAATTCAGTAGAGCCGACATGCTTTATTTTCGCGATGAAATCACTCCACATTTTTTAAGATATATAAATAAAAATATTATAATGGAAATTCATGCCTATAAAGATGCGTTCAGGCGCGAAAAAAGTTTTTTTAAAAAAATAAAAGGCTTGGTATTAATCACTCGGAAAGCTAAAGAAGAATTTATAAAAATAGGAATGCCGGAAAATAAAATTGTCTTACTACCGGATGGAGTTGATTTGAAGGATTTTGATATCGATCTTAAAAAAGAATCAGCCAGAAGAAATTTAAATTTACCACAAGAAAAAAAATTAGTTGGCTATGTTGGCATGCTAAGGACAATGGGCATGACAAAGGGGATAGAAATTGCTATTGATGCGCTAAAAAAATTAAGTAGTGAAGTTTATTTAGTTATTGTCGGCGGAAATCTTGACGATATAAATTATTATAAAAAAATGATTGACGAATCAGAAATTTTAAAAAAAAGAGTTCTATTTATTGGTCGTATTAATCATAAAATAATCCCCCAATATTTAAAAGCTTTTGATGTGTTGATCGCACCTTTCCCAGATAATGAGCATTATCGTTATTATATGTCGCCGTTAAAATTTTTCGAGTATATGGCTAGTAAACGGCCGATAATAACTACAGATCTTACTTCGACAAGGGAAGTTTTGGATGAAAGTAATTCAATTTTAATAAAACCTGGAAGTATTAATGCTTTAGCAGAAGCACTAAATAAAGTATTAAATAATAAAGATTTTGCTAAGGTCATAGGAGAGAAAGCCTTGAGCGACGTGAAAAATTATACCTGGGAGAAAAGAGTACACAGTATTTTTAATTTTATTTCAAAATAATTTGCGTTGACACCATTTGACACCTTATGACACTTTGTTATAATATATTAATATGATTGAAGAAATTAAACCAAATGCTGTATATACTACAGCAGAAACACAAAAACTCTTAAAAATAAGCACCTCAACTATTAAAAGAATGTTGAAAAATGGGCTAATAAAAGCTAATAAAGTTGGTGGTCAATATAGATTTCTTGGAAAAGAAATATTAAAATTAGTTTCACCAGACGTGGAGAAAAAGGCCATAAAATCATATTTAAATATTAAAAAGAAAGTAATTAATAAAATAAATAAATGGTAAATTTTATTTATGTTTTTTAAAAAAAATAAAATTAATACATTTATTAAAATTTTTAGCAGAGGCTTTAAGGGCTATAAAAAGCAAATTTTAGTCTTGGCGGGGCTTGGCTTTTTAAGTAGTATGCTAGAAGGCATAGGAATAAATGCAGCAATACCATTATTTTCTTTAGCTTCTGGAACAAATAATCCAGCTAACGATACTATTTCAAAATTATTAAAAAATACTTTTAATTTTTTAAATATTAATTTTAATTTAAAATATTTATTTATTTTAATTTGTTTACTTTTTATTTTTAGGGTTATTCTATTAATATATTCAAATTACATAAGAATAAAAATTTCCGCAAGTTATGAAGAACATACTAGAAGCGAGCTATTTAAATTAACATTAGATTCTAATTGGCCATATCTTTTAAAACAAAAAATTGGCCATCTTGAAACTATTTTAATTACTAACGTTCAATATGGGAGCAATTTATTGCAATATATAAGTAATAGCATAATAAGTTTTATTAGCTTAATCGTATTTTTTTTAGTAGCAATTAATATATCATGGATAATTACTTTTGTAACGGTATTGCTAGGAATAATAATATTTTTTGTATTTAAACCGTTATTATATAAAGTAAGAACATTATCACGTGAAAAAGAAAAAATAAATAGACAAACTTCGCACTTTATTAATGAAAACATTATTGGCTTAAAAACAATAAAAGTTATGTCATCTAGCGATATAATTATTGAAAAAGCAAGAGAATATTTTAAAAGGCTGAAAGAACTTATTGTTAAAACATCATTATTAAGCATAATAACTAGCTCATTAATACAACCGATCGGATTAATTTATGTATTTTTTGTTTTTGCAATTTCATATAAAATGCAGACTTTTAATTTTGCTTCCCTTATTGCCATTGTATATTTAATACAAAGGATATTTACCTATGGCCAGCAATTACAATCTTATTTATATTCTATTGTTGAAAGCACTTCGTATATAAATAAAATGCTAGACTATAATGATGAAATTATTAATAATGTTGAAAAAAAAGATGGATATAATAATTTTAATTTCAATAATAATATTGAATTTAAAAATATTGAATTTTATTATAATAAAAATAAAGAAATATTGAAAGGAATAAATTTTGTAATAAATAAAGGTGAAATGGTCGGGCTTATCGGACCATCAGGTTCAGGGAAAACAACGATTGTAGATTTAATTTTAAGATTATTTAATCCGACAAAAGGCGAGATATTAATTGATGGTAAAGGTATTAATAATATAAACATTTCTGACTGGAGAAAAAAAATTGGTTATGTTTCTCAAGATATTTTTTTAAAAAATGATACTATTGCAAATAATATTAAATTTTATGATGATCGTATAACTGATGAAAAAATAGAATTAGCAGCTAAAATGGCTAATATATATGATTTAATTCAAAGTTATCCTAATAAATATGATACAATTATTGGTGATAGAGGCTTGCTTTTATCAGTTGGACAAAGGCAGAGAATTATAATAGCAAGAATTTTAGCAAGGAATCCGGAAATTTTAATTCTTGATGAAGCAACTAGTGCGTTGGATAATGAATCAGAATTACAAATTCAAAAAGTAATTGAAAATTTAAAAAATAAAGTTACTGTTTTATTAATAGCTCACCGTTTATCAACGGTTAAAAATTGTTCCAAGCTTTTGGTCATACATGAAGGAAAGGTTATTGAGCAGGGAACTCCGGAAGGATTATTAAAAAATGAAAATTCATATTATTATAAAGTTAATAGTATAAGAAATTAATTTTTTTTCTATGGTTTATTTAAAAGATAAAACAATATTAATAACAGGCGGAACAGGGTCTTTTGGGAGAAATTTTATAAAATTTTTATTAAAAAATTCTAAATCTAAAAAGATTATTATTTTTAGCCGCGATGAGTTGAAGCAATTCAACTTGATGAAGGAAATAAATAACCCTCGGCTCAGATTCTTTATTGGCGATGTGAGGGACTTGGACAGACTACAGCATGCTTTCCACGACGTCGACATTGTCGTTCATGCGGCTGCCTTAAAACAAATTCCGACTTTGGAGTATAATCCATTCGAGGCGGTAAAGACAAATATTTTGGGTAGCCAAAATATCATTAATGCCGCCATATCTCAAAATGTGGAAAGGGTATTACTTATTTCGACCGACAAGGCCGCGCACCCCACTAACCTGTACGGCTCAACTAAGCTATGTGCGGAAAAGTTATTTATTAGCGGCAATTCTTATGCTGGTGGAAAGGTAAAATTTAGCTGCGTCAGATATGGTAATGTCATCGGAAGCAGAGGTAGTATTATCGAGACTTTGATTAATAAAAAAGAAAACGAAAAAATATATTTGACAGACGAAAGAATGAGTAGATTTTGGATAGCTTTTGAGCAAGCATTTGCTTTAGTGAATTTTGCCCTGAAAAATATGGTTGGAGGCGAAATTTTTATTCCCAAAATACCGAGCATGAAATTAGTCGATTTATTCGATTGCCTGGCGCCAGGAGTTAAACTGGAAAAGATCGGCATTAGACCAGGCGAAAAACTACATGAAGTTTTGTTGACTGAACAGGAATCAAGACATTGTGTGGAGCTCGAAAATTATTTCGTCATCTTGCCCGAATTTTTTTCATATGAGCAGTATGATAAATATAAAATAAAAGGCAAAATACCAGAAAACGATTTTTATTATTCAAGTGATAATAATAATATTTGGCTCAATAAAGTCCAATTAAATGATATAATAAAAAATTATGATACCTTATAGCCGTCAAATAATCAGCCAGGATGATATACGCGCGGTCGTTGGAGTACTCAAGTCAGCTTGGCTGACTCAGGGGCCGAAAATTGCAGAATTTGAAAAATCTTTGGCTAAATACTGCAGAGCAAAATATGCGGTAGTTGTAACTAATGGCACATCTGCTTTGCATTTGGCATATTTGGTTGCCGGGATCAAAGAAGGAGACGAGATTATCACTTCACCGAATACTTTCGTTGCCACAGCCAATATGGCATTAGCCGTAGGAGCAAAACCAATATTTTGCGATATTAGACCGGATACCTGGAATATCAATGAAAACTTAATTGAAAAATTGATTACAAAAAAAACCAAAGCTCTCGTGCCGGTCCATTTTGCCGGTAATCCCTGCGAGATGGACAAAATTTTGGCTCTGGCTAAAAAGTATAAATTAATAGTCATTGAAGACGCTTGTCATGCGCTTGGAGCGAAATACAAAGGCAAAAAAATCGGTTCGCTAAAAAGCGATATGTCGGTTTATAGTTTTCACCCAGTAAAAAGTATTACTATGGGCGAGGGTGGAGCAATCATTACCGATAGCGAAAAGATTTATAAAAAATTAATTTTACTGAGAAATCACGGAATTTATAAAGATAAGAATGGAAAAAATATAATGACTAATCTTGGTTTCAACTATCGTATTACTGATTTGCAGGCGGTATTGGGCTTAAGCCAGTTAAAAAAGCTCGATAGTTTTATCGCTAAACGAAGGCAGGTGGCAAATTGGTATAAGCAAGAAATGAAAAATGTCAAACAGATAGTCTTGCCGACCGAATTTAAAGGTATAAATTCCGCATGGCATTTATATGTGATTCGCGTTAAAGAAGCGAAATTACGAGATAAATTATCAACTTATCTGAAAGAAAATGGCATTGGAGTAAATTTTCATTATCCAGCTGTTTATTCCCACCCTTTCTACAAGAAGCTTGGTTATAAAGGATTGATTGAGGAAAATAAATATCAGGAAACCTGTATAACTTTACCAATTTTTCCAGGTTTAACTAAAAATAAAATTAAATTAATCAGTAGATTAATTTTTAAATTTTTTAAAACAAATGGAAAAAATTGAATTAACAAAAGAAAAATATAATGATTGGGATGATTTTTGTTTTACCAGTGACAGAACATGGTATCGTTCCACAAGCAAATGGCTAGAATATACTTTAAACTATAAGCCTGAATACAAACCCAAGTCAAAATCTTTTTTTATTACTGAAAATAAGGAGATAGTAGCGATTTGTCCATTAATTTTAGAAAATATAGATGGCATTAATGAATTTTCATATGGAGGTTATTTTAATCCCGTGCCGGTCATTAAAAGTAAAATAACTAAAAAATTCGAAGAGAAAATAATGAAATATATTTTTGAAGAGATCGATAATTTAGCCAAAGAATATAATGTCAAAAGAGCAAGATTTAGATTTCCAGTTTTGGATAAGGCATTTATAGAAAAGAAAGAAATCAAATACAATTTTTTGATTAAATTCGGATATATCGAAAATTCATACAATTCCCAGGTGATTGATTTAAAAAAGCCAATCGATGGTTTGCGTCAGGAGGTTAGACATGGCCATGATTCTGATATTGATCGAGCCTGTAAAGAATTGACCGCTGGTGTTTTTGATAAAGAGAATATTAGTGAGGAAATTTTTAAACAATATATCTCTCTGCATCACAAGGCCGCAGGAAGACAGACTAGACCGAAAATAACTTTTGATTTGATGCTTGAGATGATTAAAGAAGGCAATGCGTTTCTGGTAGGAGCGCAAAGGAACGGAGAATTCGTCGGTTTAGCCCATTTCATTTTGTATAAAAATAATATTTATTATTCATCCGGCTGTAATGACCCGGAATACAACAATTTTCCAGTGGCGCATTTTATCCAATGGAGCGCTATAGAATGGATGAATAGCAAGGGCTACGATTTTTATGAAATTGGCTGGCGCAACACAGGACCGACGCTTTGGGATTTTCCCGACAGGAAACAAATCGCTATCGGCAGATTCAAAAGGGGATTCGGCGGATTCAATGTACCAATTTTCCAAGGAGAAAAATATTTTGATAAAGAATTTTTCAAAAAAATTTATAATGAAAGGATTGATAGATTTTCCGAAAGCATTAATCAAAAAAACGAAGAATAAATTTATGAATAGCTGTTATTTAATTATAGTACAGGCTAGAATGGGATCGACCAGGTTACCGGGTAAAGTTTTGAAAAAGTTGGGAGAGAAGACAGCACTTGAACATGTGATTGAGCGCTTGAGTCAAGTGAAAAGAGATAATAAAATAATCGTGGCCACTTCAGATAAATGTGAAGATGATGAAATATCTGTACTTTGCCATAAAATAAATATTGATTGTTTCCGCGGTAGCGAAAATAATGTTTTGGATAGGTTCTATCAAGCGGCAAAAAAATATGGTTATGATAATATCGTAAGGATAACAGGTGATTGTCCCATGATCGATCCGGAAATAGTGGAGAAAACAATTTTGTTATACGAACAAGAAAAGTTAGATTATGCGACTAATGTTTTGCCGCCGACTTTCCCCAAAGGATTAGATACTGAAGTTTTTTCCTTTAAATCTTTGGAAAGAGCCTGGCAGGAGACTAGTGATGAAAAATTAAGAGAACATGTGACAGTCTATTTTTGGCAAAATCCAGATTTATTTAAACAAAAACACCTCATAAATGACATCAACTTGTCGACCAAACGTTGGGTTCTGGATTATGATGTTGATTATAAATTTTTACAGGAGATATTCTGTAAATTTTACCCCAGGAAAAAAGATTTTAGGATGAATGATATTTTAGAATTTTTAAAAGCCAACCCCGAGTTAGAAAAAATCAATGAAGGAATTGACCGGAAAAGAGAATTGGCTAATTCATTAAAATAATTATGAAAGTTTCCATTTTCCAACCTACATATTTGCCTTGGCTTGGGTTTTTTAAAGCTATTGACTGGGCTGATAAATTCGTTTTTCTTGATGATGTGCAGTATGAAAGTCATTCCTGGCAATCGCGCAATAGGATAAAATCAGTAAACGGTGAATTAATTTTATCGGTTCCGATAATTAGAAATTTTCCGCAAAATATAAACGAAGTAAAAATCAATTATGCAAAAGATTGGACCAAGAGCCATTTAAAATCTATTGAGCAAAATTACTCAAAAACGAGAAAATTGCAGGAATTTTTTCCTCGTCTGAATCGTATACTGAATTCGCAGCCGGAGAAATTATTGGATTTGAATGTGAGTATAATTAATGAGATTTGTAATCTTTTAGCGATTGAATGCGAAATGTATTTTTCATCTGAATTCGGAGTGAATAAACTTCAGAAAAACGACAAATTGCTGGCAATTTTAGATAAGCTTGGCGCTGACAAATATCTCTATGCCGAGGGGGCGGCTGAATATATGAAACCGGCGTTTGAAGATTATGTGAAAAATAATATTAGTTTGACTCCGCTTAAATTTGAATTTCCCAAGTATAAACAGCTGTATGGAGATTTTATTTCGCATTTGTCCATTATTGATATAATTTTTAATTGCGGATTAGACGGGACAAAAAAAATAATTAACGATATAAAATTAAATTAATTTTTATGAAAATCAAAAAGACGAAATATGAAAAAAATATTCAAAAAGAATCCTACAAAGATTATAATTATCTCAATTTTTTGTATAATGCCACACATCAGCACGCCTATTGCTCAAGCACGCCGCACCAAATTTATATTGAGATGACTAATGTATGCAATTTGCGCTGTTCGCATTGCCCAAGATCGACTATGCGCCGAAAGCCGCAGTATATGACAGTGAGCCTGTTTAAGAAAATCATCAAAGAGATCGCGCCTTACGAGCCTTTTGTGGACTTGTATTTGCAGGGAGAGTCGCTTTTAAACCCGAATATTGTCGAAATGGTAAAGATCGCCAAAAAGGCCGGGCTCTTGCCGAGGATAACTTCAAATAGCACTTTGCTCAAAAAAGATTTGGCCAAAAAATTGATCGCGGCCGGACTCAATAAAATCGAATTTTCTATCAGCGGCGCAACCAAGGCGACCTATGAAAGTATTCATAAAGGTGCGACATTCGAAAAAACTTTGAATAATATTTTAGATTTTCTCGAAGAGAACGCCAAGGCCGGTTTTCCCGTCCACACCAGAACGGTTTTTGTAGAAGAGGAAAAAACAAAAAATGATAAAGAGCGCTATCTAAAATTTTTTGGCAGACTGCCGATCGATCATGTCTATATCAGCCCTCTCATCAATATGTTCGGCTGGAACAAAGAAATAGATTTGAACCCATTCAAAAACCAGCCAAAAGAAAAATGGCCGATATGTAAGTGTCCTTGGCGGCAAATTGGTATTAATTCTGACGGTTCGGTTAGAGCCTGTATTTTTGATTATGATTCGCGTTATATTATCGGTAATGCCAACAAAGATAATGTGATTGATATTTGGAACGGCGACAAAATGCAAAAATTTAGACAGACCATCATTGATAAGCGGTATGAAGAATTCGATAAGCCGGGGTTGCCGCTCTGCACCGAATGCAGTCAGATTTGGCCGACTGGAGACAAGTCGAATGATTCTACCCAATTCCCGCAAGATTTTCTCAAAGAAGTTGAGGCATTTTTTGCCAAAAAGCAGACATTGAAAGCAATGTATATGGATAATGAAACAAAAAAGGAAAAAGCCGAATACTTGAAAAAGTATAGGTATGAATGGCTTAAAGAAATTTTAAATTAATTAATAATAAAATGAATAAAATTAAAACCGATTACTCTAAGTCTTGCGGCGATATTAACAAAGAAGAATTGGAAAGGATTGCCATTGAATTGGAATTGATAAAAAAACAAAAGAACGCAGTCGCATTTTTACAAAAATTTCAAAATAGGACTAATTGCATCCTATGCAATCAAGAACTTGCCGGTGAGAATTTCAAGCATCGCGACCTGACATTCGTGGTTTGCAAAAATTGCGGACATATCCAGACTAAAATATTGCCACCTAAAGATTATCCATTTTTGCCCGAAACGGGGTATGAATATAAAAGTATTTATCCCTATCTTGATGGGTAGGAATATAATAATAGGAAAGATCGTATTTATACACCCAAATTTGAATGGGCGAGAAAGCGCCTGAATGAAATCGGAATAACAGATGAAGAATTGCGAAACAAGAAGTGGACCGAATTCGGCTGCGGCGTCGGTTATTATCTCTCGGCTCTTAAAGATTTTGGAGTAAAAAATTTCATCGGTATCGATGCTGATGAGAATATGGCCAAGTTTTCCCAGCAGAAACTAGGCGAGGACAGGGCAAAATTTTTCAAAGCCAAACCGGAAGAAATCATTAGGCAGTATCCTGCCGATATTTATGTTGGATTTTTCGTCTTTGAACATTTCGATAATTTATTTAACTTTATCGAAGGATTAAAAAAACTTCCGAGTGGCACTATTATTATTTTTTCCGTGCCGATTTTCGGGTTGACCAGTCTACTGGAAAATATTTTTTTGGAAAATTACGCGCGCAACTTGAACGGCATAATCCACACCCAGATCTTTACGGACAAATCAATTAATTATGCTGTGAATGCGAGCGGCTTTGAAATGGTGGCACAATGGATCTTTGGCCAAGACGCCAATGACCTGGTCAGGATTCTCATTAACCATACCAAACATAATTTACCTGAATCGATTCGGGAAGAGGTGATTGATAAATTAATAACCTTAAATGATTCCGTCCAGCAAGCGATAGATAAATCACATTTTTCCGACCAAAGGCATTTTATAATTAAAAAAATATAATGAAAGAAATTAAAATCGGCAAAAAAATTATTGGCCCAGGTAATCCTATCTATATAATTTCAGAAGCTGGATCCAATCATAATCAAAATTTTAAACTAGCTTTGAAGTTAATTGATGCTGCGGCCGAGACCGGAGTTGATGCTGTTAAATTTCAATTATTCAAAGCTGATAAGCTTTATCCCAGGCAAGCCAAAACAGCTACATATTTGTCTGGACAATATAAAAATATCCATAAATTGATGAAGAATATGGAAATGCCGGAAGAGTGGCTGCCTAAACTGGCTGCATATTGCCGAAAGAAAAAAATAGAATTTCTATGTACGCCTTTTGACACCAGGTCGGCAGATTTACTTAAAAAAATAAGAATTGCAGCCTATAAAATCGCATCCAGTGAATGTAATTATGTCCAGTTGATAGAGCATATCGCAAAAATTAAAAAACCGATTTTACTGTCCACAGGCATTACAGAAATAGAAGAAATAAATACAAGTGTTAAAGTTATTAAAAAATATCATAATAGTTTCGCGCTATTTCACACCATAGTTAATTATCCAGCTAAAATCAAGGATGCCAATTTGCCCTATATTAAAATATTACAAAAAAAATTCGACTGTCCGGCAGGATTATCCGACCATAGTTACGACCCAATTATATTGCCAGTAGCGGCGACCGCGCTCGGTGCCAATATCATCGAAAAGCATTTTACTTTGGACAGAAGTTTGCCAGGGCCGGACCACAAATTCGCACTCGTGCCATCGGATCTTAAGGCCATGGTTAAGGCTGTACGACAAGTTGAAGCAGCTATGATTTTTAAAAAAGG
>Ga0172369_10004184_pt1 | contig 18493 bp, 16 predicted proteins | sample LakKiv25m_FD_114539 | JGI IMG/M metagenome (GOLD analysis project Ga0172369, IMG submission 114539) | Freshwater microbial communities from Kabuno Bay, South-Kivu, Congo - kab_022012_11.25m | ecosystem: Environmental > Aquatic > Freshwater > Lake | place: Democratic Republic of the Congo...
CTACGGGCTAAACAATATACAATTTCCATTCTCGTACGAAAATAAGAATGTATTTCATGAATTTTGGGGATATGAGTTTTCAGGATTACTTTCTGTCTGGCACATCAAACAATAATTTAGCCTATTATTCATTTCTTGTGTATGAACTTTTTAGTTTAAATTTGAAAAAAATCTGAATTATTCATTATGACGAAAAAAGTTACACGCCGGGAATTCTTAATAGATTCAGGCAAAATAGGGGCATCAGTGGTGGCCGGATCTATAGCAATAGGAGGGCTTTCGTCCTTTTCTCTCTTTGAAGGAACTGCAGATATTGCAATAGTGAAAGGCAGCAATTATTTTGAAAACACAATAAAAGCAATTGAAGTTTTAGGAGGAATGGGAAAATTTGTACCCACCGGTGCTAAAGTAGGTTTGCTTATCAATTCTGATTTTGAGTTGACAGGAACGTATGTAAATCCTGATATTTCGCTCGCCGTGGTCAAAATGTGTATTGATGCCGGTGCGTCGGAGATATGCAGCTTACAGGTTATACGAGATGAATACTGGAAAAGGAGTGCTTTATATGATCAGTATAAAGGCTTGTTATCCAGCGTTAAACAGGTGGATAAAAATGTATTTCCTTCCGAATTTAATGAGCAGGATTTTGTAAAATTCGATAAGATCGAAGGAGCTAAATCTCTCAAAAATACTGAAGTGGTTAAGAAGTGGTTAGAATGTGATGTATTCATCAATATTCCGATCGGAAAACACCATGCCACAACAATACTTACTGGCGCTTTAAAAAATATAATGGGTGTTTCGACCCGAAAAGCGAATGTGGGATTCCATCTTGATTCAGGAGTAAGGAATGATCCTGATTATCTTGCCCAGTGCATAGTTGATCAGCATTTGCTCAGAAAAACCGACCTGTGTATTGCAGATGCGACAGAATTTATCATCAACAAAGGGCCTGAAGGTCCGGGTGATTTAGTAAAACTGAATAAAATTGTAGCCGGAACCGATTGTGTGGCAATAGATGCAATTTGTACAGAATTTTTAGGTTATGATCCCGGCGAAATACTTAGTACGGTTAAAGGACAGGAGGCCGGGCTTGGTACGATGAATTATAAAAAGCTTAATGTTATTGAAATCATAGTATGATGAAAATATATTCTGGAAGGGAAATTATTATTGTATTTGTTTTTTCTTCACTGTTGGCAATTGGACAGATTCAGGAGGACATAAAGGAATTATTGCCTGAAAATCATGAGCTGCCCGGCTGGGAAATCCGGGATTCAATTGAAATTTATACGGGCGATAATTTATTCAATTTTATTAATGGGGGAGCGGATATATTCCTCGAGTACGGATTTGAAGAAGCTATCAAGTGTGATTTTATTAATTCAATATCCAAACAAATCCGGTGTGAAATTTACCGTATGTCGGATGATTCGGCAGCGTTTGGAATTTTTACATTTAATTCATCTGTTAAAGGCATGCCGGCAGATGTTGGAACCAAAGCCCTGCTTTACGATCATTATATTGAAGTGTGGAAAGATGTTTTTTTTCTCAGGTGCATTTCCGAAAACCAGGATATTGATTTTACCGATACCCTCATACTATTTGCTGATCTAATCGGAAAAAAAATTGCAGCTCAGGGAAAAATGCCGGCATTAACAGGAGTGTTCAACCTTGAAGGATTTAGTGTTGAAAAAATAAAGTACCTCAGAGGTAGTATTGCACTAAATAATGCGTTTAATTTCGGGCATGGAACTATGGCAGGATTTCGGGAGGGAATTACCGCTAATCTTGGCGAAAAAATGCTTTTTACCTTTGTTTACAAAGATGACTTTAAATGCAGAGAATGGTTTGCAAGCGCAAAAGGGAAAATGCAAATGAACCAGAAATTCTTCGATTTATCAACTATTGGTGCCGGCTTTTCTTTAAAATCAAAAAGCGGAGAATCCTTTTGTTTTAAGCCTTATAAACGCTTTATCATCGTTATTAAAGGAATGACATGGGAAGAAGCGATGCCTGTAATTGCACAACTGGAAATCAATCTCGACAAGCTTTAAACCTATAAATTTTGAGTCCTTTCTAAAAAGATTTTTCTTGCCAATAAAACACTAAATCACCAAATCCCACCAAGTGTATTTGCCAGGGTATTAATATTTTGCAACATTTTGCGTCTTGGCGATTTTGTGGCATTTATCCAAAATATGATTTTTCAAAAAGAACTCAAATTTTCATCTTTCAAAATATTTCTAAGTGGTTTAAAATCATTTCGGATGGTTTCCCACTTTTCTGGGAATTTTTTCAATAGACTATTGATCTTATTTTTATGGTTATAAAGGGCATCGGAGATTGCCGGAGCGCTGATGGGAACCGGAAAGGCTTTACCAACGTTGGTGCCCGTAAGTTTTGATTTATTGCTTTTGATTACAAGTGCAGCATTTTCAAGCTTGTCGAGAAGTGAAATAGTTTTGGAATAGGCATCAGGTTCCTGTTCCTTTATCTCGCCGGTAACACTGATTTTAGCAGGAACATCAAACGGAATGTGCCACTCAAGAATATCAATATCACCGGAATGATCAATATAAAGGCTATCGGTATAAGAAATTGTATGATGAACAATGGTTTCAAGGTCTTTAATCTCTCCTTTGTAATTTTTGATCCTGTCAAGCGCTCCTGCCGACAACTTATAATTCCTTCCGCTTTTCACTGAATGTTCGCGAAGTATCTGCTGACAAAGTTTTACAAGGCTGATCCCGTAATTTTCCTTGGTGCGCTGCATCTCATCTTTTAGAGATTCAGTCTGGTCAATGATCTGCCGTGTGCGTGTGTTGTGCGATTTAAGGGTGTGTTTGTTCCTTTTATGCAGGCTGATAATGGTGTTAATTGTATTATTGAGTATGAAAGCTATAATGCCTTTGTGCTCAGCCGTTAATGGTTTATCTGAATCGGTCACACCAAAATTTCGTGGATTCTCTTCAAGGTAAATAAATACCAGATCTTTTGTATTTCCATGGCCAGCGACTCTGACAAGGAGAACGATATTTTCGAGCTCAGAAAACAGATCAATCCCAGGTGTTGGCCGTTTAATTTCGATGTCAAATGGTAATTCATCGGGACTATACCAGTCAAAAGGATTTTTACTTTCCATGAAACCTGAGAGGGAAGGATGGGCCTTATCAATATTTAAAGATTGCGTAATATATTCATGTCGTTTTTTTTCAGAAACCAACCCCATCGCTTTGTTGCTGATATCATCATAATGGACGGTAATTATTTTTCCAATCCCCGGCAATATCTCAGGGATAATGTCGTGGAGTTTTTCTATCGGATGATTAATAAATGAATAATTATCCATCTGAAAATTTTAAGCAAAATTACAGGTTTTTAAGTCAAATGAAAAGCAATTTAAGAATAATTTTTAAGCAATAAATCATGGCTTAAATTTTTAAGTTTAATATTTTAAGTCACTTAATTACGGCCATCGAATGTTATATTTTACTTAAATACCTTGAATGTTGGTATTTATAAGTGATAGTTTTGCATTATCTTATTGAATGATTTCAATTGAAAAAAAATATTTATTTAAGATTTACTTAAAATGAGAAGCGAAATATTTAATAAAATTAGGCAAAACAAAATTCAGCATTATGCTGAACTTAATAAAAGTAACAATGAAGCTCCTTCAACAAACTCATCTAATGTTAGTGAAAAAGGTGTAAAAAAACCGGTTCAGGAAAATAAAACTTCCGGAAAGGTGAAATATGACAAACCCGATGTAGTATTGAGAAATGTTCAAAATAGTTTCGAATCCGTTCTTCAACATTTAAAGGCCGACGTTGAGATAATAAAACGGATTGAACTGAAACCTGTGATCCTGAATATTTTTCCTAAGGTAAAACTGATCATGACAGGCATGGTTAAAATTGCGGTATGGATTTGGTTCGTGATTAAATCAGCAGGCTTAGCCTTTATACATAGCAGGGTAATGACATACATAAGGAAGCGCATAGAGAATGACCAGAAAAAGTTAAAACAAATTAACGATAAGGTGAATGAGCACCTCAATCTACAATCAGAGAAACTTGCAAGGGGAATCTATAAAGCTTCATCGGGTTTATTTGAAGAGAAGGAGGAAAATATTACGGAAAGCACTCATTTTTATGCAGGATTTACTGAATGCAATTCCGATGAAAATTCCATTGAATGGGAACTGGAAATAAACAGTCAGGCAAAAGTTACATTTAATGAAAGGCTCGCAGCATTATCCGAAAAAACTGCTTACCAGATCAGGAGTTTTCCTAATAAAATAAATGCATTTCTTGCATCCGACAAACTACCAGACCTTGATGGAATGACCCTTTCAGGAATGAAATAGTATTCCTGATTTTAGATCAAAGTAATCGTCTTTATAAAATCTTTATAGACCTGAAGTAAATCCTTATAAAACCCTTATAAGTACAGTTGCATTTTTGTATCGGTAAATAAAATTGATATGAAAGATGCAATGAACGTCCTTTTCGCAATACCAACATCCTTACTCCAGGACAGAATTCCATTGGAAATGAATAGTACTTTATGGTTTGCAATTGGAGCTATTGTTGCATTTCTGTTATTGATCTATTTAATCATGGCTCTTCTTAAACCAGAAAAATTTTAAACTTTGAAAAGAGATGGAATTGCTTTTATTGATATTAAAATTTTTTGGAGGATTGATACTTTTTTTTGTCTTAACAGGTTTTGTGGGCCATCTTCTGAAACTGGATAAATTTTATGAGGATCTTCAAAATAAAAGCAGAATCAATAAATTTCCTGACGACGAAAATGAATAATAGCATATAAAATGAAAACATCATGTATTTACAAAACCAGATTGATATAATTGAACTTCTTAAAGAAAATCGTTCATTAATTGAGAGAATGTTAATGAACTTTCAAAAGATTGAAAATAATAAAGAAGCTGCAATGAATAGTACGGATAATTGTTCAACCCAAAAGATCAAAACAAAATCGTCATGACAATAAAAGATGTTATTCAGGTTGTTTTATTTTTTACCTTGTTAATAGGACTGGCGCCTATTTTAGGTAATTACATGAGTAAAGTATTTTCCGGAAACAGGCACTTCATGTTACCGGTGTTTGGTTGGCTCGAAAGGTTAACTTATAAAATCACAGGAGTAAATCCTGATGAAGAATCAAACTGGAAAACATATACCTTAGGTTTACTGATGTTTAATCTGATTGGATTTATCTTTGTATTTCTGATTCAGGTTTTGCAGGCACAGTTACCATTGAATCCCGCAAACCTCCCTAATGTTTCCTGGCATTCGGCTTTTAATACAGCTGTAAGTTTTATGACCAACACCAACTGGCAGGGATATGCCGGAGAAACAACACTCAGTTACCTGGTTCAAATGATTGGGCTTACCGTTCAGAATTTTGTGAGCACGGCTACAGGAATTGCCGTTTTACTTGTATTGATAAGAGGTCTGGCGCGCAAATCAACTGAAAAATTAGGAAGCTTCTGGACGGACCTTACACGGTCAACTTTATATATTCTTTTACCACTTTCTATTTTACTTGCTATAGCTCTGGTTGGTCAGGGAGTTATACAGAATTTTAAAGATTTTGAAACTGCACAAACACTGCAGGATTCCGGGCAGGTAATACCTATGGGGCCTGCTGCCTCGCAAATTGCAATTAAGCAATTGGGTACCAATGGCGGAGGATTTTTTAATGCCAATAGTTCACATCCATTTGAAAATCCAACCCCTTTCAGCAACTTTCTGGAGATGCTGGCCATTTTACTTATCCCGGCCGCTTTAACCTATACTTATGGTAAAATGATAGGTTCGATCCGACAAGGCTGGACGGTTTTCTCGGTCATGTTGATTTTAATGATTGCCGGATTAACTATTTCCCTGTACGCCGAATATTCAAACAATCCGGTATTTGGAAATTTATCACTAATGGAAGGCAAAGAAACCCGGTTTGGAATAACCAACAGCGTTCTTTGGTCAACCTCTACTACCGCAGCCTCAAATGGTTCGGTAAATTCCATGCATGATAGTTTGACCCCTTTAGCCGGGATGGTTGCCATTATAAATATTATGCTTGGTGAAGTTATTTTCGGGGGTGTGGGAGCCGGGCTTTATGGGATGGTTATATTCATAATACTGACAGTATTTATTGCCGGGCTAATGGTAGGACGAACACCGGAATACCTGGGTAAAAAGATTGAAGCATTCGAGGTACAAATGGCAATTATTGCAGTTCTTTTACCCAATTTTATCATTCTCGTTTTCTCCGCATGGGCTGCAGTAAGTAATTACGGCATTTCGAGCCTCAATAATTCAGGGCCTCATGGCTTTTCAGAAATACTTTATGCCTTTAGTTCAGCAGCAGGAAATAACGGCAGCGCTTTTGCAGGGTTAAATGCCAACACCATTTTCTACAACCTTACTCTTGGTATTGGAATGCTCATCGGGCGATTTGGGGTCATTATTCCGGTACTTGCAATAGCCGGGCGAATGGCGATGAAAAAAATCACTCCCGTATCGGCAGGCACATTCCGCACCGACAACTGGTTATTTATTAGTTTGTTGATTTCTGTTATCCTTATTGTTGGTGGATTAACTCATTTCCCGGCTCTTTCATTGGGCCCGGTGACTGAACATTTGCTAATGAATAGTGGAATTACCTTTTAATTTTTAAAAAATGAGCACAAAGCAATCGGCGAATCTGTTTAACAGAAATATCCTTATAAAGGCTGTAAAAGATAGTATTACAAAATTAAATCCTGCTTTACAGATCAAAAACCCGGTCATCTTTATTGTGGCCATCGGTGCAGTGTTTACAACAATTGTCGTAGTCATTGGTATCTTTCAGGGCGGTTATTCCAACTTCCACCTTCAAATAGCTATCTGGCTTTGGTTTACAGTGTTGTTTGCCAATTTTTCCGAAGCAATAGCCGAAGGCCGGGGAAAAGCCCAGGCCGAAAGCCTTCGGAAAAACCGCTCGCAGATCAAGGCCCGCAAACTGGCGGGTAAAAAAGAAATCATGGTGTTTGCCACAGAGCTGAAAACGGATGATATTGTCATTTGTGAAGCAGGTGATATTATCCCATCGGATGGTGAAGTGATTGATGGCATTGCGAGCATTGACGAATCGGCGATTACGGGTGAATCAGCACCAGTTATCAGGGAAAGCGGCGGCGACCGTTCGGCAGTAACCGGTGGTACCAAAGTAATCAGCGATAGGATCACAATACGCATCACTTCCGAGCCGGGCAATACCTTTATTGACCGCATGATCGCCCTGGTTGAAGGCGCCAAACGCCAAAAAACTCCAAACGAAATCGCCCTGTCCATTTTACTATCAGGCTTGTCAATAATCTTTCTCTTAGCGGTTGTAACTCTCCCGGCTTTCTTCAGTTACAGTCTTTCAGCCTCAGGATTGCCTCAATCGCAAAACCTTTCAATACCGGTCTTAATTGCCCTGCTTGTTTGCCTGATACCAACTACTATAGGCGGTTTGCTAAGCGCCATTGGCATCAGCGGGATGGACCGGCTTTTACAGCGCAATGTTATTGCAACAAGTGGCCGTGCCATAGAAGCAGCAGGTGATGTTGATGTTCTTTTACTTGATAAAACCGGGACTATCACACTTGGCAACCGGATGGCTACCGATTTTATCCCTGTTGATGGAGTAACTGTTGAAGAACTGGCCGGTGCTGCCCAGCTTTCTTCATTATCGGACGAAACTCCGGAAGGAAGATCCATTGTAATACTTGCCAAAAAAAAATTCAATATCAGGGGAAGAGAGGTCCATGAACTGCAGGCCTCCTTTATTCCTTTTTCTGCACAAACAAGGATGAGTGGAGTGGATATTAAAACTTCGGATGGTAACCTTCATAAAGTCAGGAAAGGAGCATCCGATACCATCCGGACTTTTGTTCAAAACAACAATGGTTATTATCCTCAGAAAATTCAGGACATTGTGGCCGAGTTAGCACGGCAGGGAGCAACCCCACTAGTCGTAGCAGAGGATAATAAAGTACTTGGAGCAATTCATCTTAAAGACATTATAAAAGGAGGTATCAAGCAACGATTTACAGAATTGAGGAAGATGGGTATTAAAACAGTCATGATAACCGGTGATAATCCTTTAACTGCTGGAGCAATTGCTGCGGAAGCCGGGGTGGACGACTTTATGGCCGAAGCAACTCCGGAAGATAAGTTACGCCGTATCCGGGAAGAGCAGGCTAACGGCCACCTTGTAGGAATGATAGGAGATGGCACAAACGATGCCCCTGCTCTCGCTCAGGCTGATGTAGGAATTGCCATGAACTCAGGAACACAGGCGGCACGTGAGGCAGGTAACATGGTGGACCTCGACAGCAATCCGACCAAACTTATTGAAGTTGTTGAAATTGGTAAACAACTTCTGATGACCCGTGGATCATTGACGACTTTCAGCATCGCCAACGATGTGGCCAAGTATTTTGCAATCATTCCGGCAATTGCTGTTTCCCTGTATTCCGGAAGTTCAGGTATTGGGCCGCTTTCCGTCCTGAATGTGATGAGGCTCGGTTCACCCTATAGCGCTATTTTAAGCTCTGTTATATTTAATGCAATTATCATTATTCTTCTAATCCCTCTGGCATTAAAAGGTGTCCGTTACAAACCGGTATCTGCCAATGTTACCTTGACGAGAAATTTGTTGATTTTTGGAGTAGGTGGCCTTATTGCGCCTTTCATCGGAATTAAGCTTATAGATTTATTAATAAACCTATAAATCATCTATCAGAATGAAAACAATCCTTATATCTGTTAAAATATTCCTGTTTCTAACATTGCTGACCGGAATCATCTATCCGCTTTTTATCACAGGAATTGCTCAAATCCTTTTTCCTGTACAGGCAAACGGCAGTTTAATATTTAAGGAAAACAAATTAATTGGAAGTGAACTTATCGGCCAACAGTTCGACAGCGCTGTTTATTTTACTTCAAGGCCTTCCGCCATTTCATACAACCCGCTTCCTTCAGGCGGTTCGAATTATGGCCCAATGAATGCGAAACTGGCTATCCAGGTTGCCGAACGTAAAAAACAATTTATTTTATTTAACGGGTCTGACAGTCTTGGTTCAATCCCGTCAGAAATGCTGTTTGCTTCGGCAAGCGGCCTCGATCCGCATATTTCCCCCGAATCGGCATTGCTTCAGGTTGACAGGATCATAAAAGCACGGAATTTCAATAATGATCAAAGGCGGGAGTTGTTACAGTGCATCAAAAACCTCACAGAAGCTCCACAGTTTTTATGGCTCGGACAAGAACGTATAAATGTTTTATTGCTAAATTTGGAAACTGATAAAATTAAATGAACAGCTTCGAAGATAACAGGCCGAATCCCGATGAACTTTTAGTTTCCTTGATGAATGAAGAAGAAAAAAGCAAACGGGGTAAACTGAAGATATTTTTCGGTATGTGTGCCGGTGTTGGTAAGACCTATACCATGCTTCAAACTGCACGCGCTGAAAAACTCAAGAGCGTTGATATCATCATAGGAGTTGTCGAAACGCATAAGCGCAGGGAGACTTCCGAATTGGTGGAAGGTTTGGAAATAGTACCGCGCAAATCCTATCAGTACAAGTCAACCAGTGTAGAAGATATGGATTTGGATGCCATCATCGCCCGTAATCCTCAAATAGTTCTCGTTGATGAACTGGCTCATACCAATGCACCCGGAAGCAGACACAACAAGAGATATCAGGATGTCCAGGAGATTCTCGAACATGGCATCCATGTTTACACGACCCTCAATGTACAGCATCTTGAAAGCCGTTCCGAAACCGTTGCCCAAATTACAGGAATCACCGTTCGCGAGACAGTGCCGGATGAGATATTTGAAAATGCCGATGAAGTCGAGGTGATTGACCTTACACCCGACGAATTGCTTCAGAGACTTTCGGAAGGTAAGGTTTATACTCATGAGCGTTCAAAAGAAGCGATAGAGAATTTTTTCAGGAAGGGAAATATTACAGCCTTACGCGAAATGGCGTTGCGTATTGTTGCCGACAGGGTGGACAAACAATTGCATGACTACATGCAGCAGAAACGGATCAAAGGGCCATGGAAATCAGGACTGCATCTGTTAGTAGCTGTCGGACCAAGTCCTTACTCAGGTAAATTGCTTAGATGGGCCAAGAACCTCTCATACTCAATGGGCGCTAATATTCAGGCGCTTTATGTTGAAACACTTCACAAACTCACTCAAAAGCAACGGGAACAGCTTGAAAAAAATATAAACCTTGCCAGGCAATTAGGAATAAAAGTGCGGATTATTACGAATAATGATATCGTAAAAGCGATTGTTGATTTTGCCCAAAAGGAAAATGTGACCCATATCATTGTTGGAAAACCCAGGGTTCGCAACCTGATCTCGATGGTCCGGCTTGGTAACTTTGTTAACCGCCTGATAAGGTACAGCGGTAATATTGATGTTTATATCCTGGGTTCCGACATACGGTCAAAGGATCGGTTCAGAAACAGGGTTTCAATACCATCCTTTACTTCAAATATCCGCCAGTATCTGATCATTTCGTTTCTTGTTGTACTGACCTCGGTTGCGTGTTACGTGGTTAAGGATTATGTCGGATACCAGGTCGTTTCTTTTATTTTGCTGTTCCTGGTTTCCATCCTTGCCATCTTTTTCGGAACCGGGCCTATCCTGCTTGCGGCTACCTTGTCAGCCCTGATCTGGGATTACCTTTTTATACCTCCGCAATTTACACTTCATATCGAAGATCCTTTGGACATGCTTATGCTGATCATGTTTTTTATCATCGCCCTGCTAAATGGAATCTTAACCTCCCGGGTGCGTAGGCAGGAGAAAAAAATCAGGATACGCGAAGAACGAACCCATGCACTGTATCAGCTCACCAGAGAACTGTCTATGGCTTCTGGGATTGAAGACGTTTCGAAAATGGCGCTCAGGTATATTCATAAGTATTTTAATCTGGAATGCGCCATAATTCTGAAAAACGAACTGAACAAGCTTGATGACCGGGTAAAGCACGATACAAATATTAAGCTTTCGGAAAATGAGTTAAGCATCGCGGCCTGGGTTTTTCGTCATTCAGCCAAAGCCGGAAAACATACCGACACCTTACCGTCCACCAATTATACATTTTATCCGCTTACCGGAATAAACGAAAACATGGGGATAATTGCAGTTGAGCACACACATATATTTACCCAGGGAGAGGAGCAATTCTGGGAAGCTTTTATTTCACAGATTTCAGGCAAGTTTGAGCGTGAATATTTACGAAGCGCTGCAAGGAAAGCCTATAAACTGACAGAATCAGAGAAGCTGTATAAAACCCTTTTTAATTCTATTTCACACGAACTGCGCATTCCGGTTGCAACCATTCTGGGCGCTTCCGATTCATTGCTTTCCCAGGCTTTTCCTGAAGATACCCGGAAAAGGCTCTATTCTGAAATTAATATTGCATCCATCCGCCTCAACCGGCTTATTGAAAACCTGTTGAACATGTCGCGCCTTGAATCGGGGCGTATTACTCCGCGGTTAGACTGGTGCGATGTTCACGATTTGGTTCATAAGGTTTCTGAAACCCTTTCGCAGGAGTTGCAACCCTTTAAACTGTCAATTGTTATTCCGGCGGATATGCCGCTGGTATTTATTGATTATGGACTCATCGAACAGGTAATCCACAACCTCGTATTGAATGCAACTCAAAATGCCGAAGCGGGGAGCAGTATCCGTATCAAGTTTTTTTACGATAATGGTTTTCTTACGATCCAGGTCATGGACAGAGGCAAAGGATTCCCGGAGGCAGAATTAAACTCTGTCTTTAATAAGTTTTATCGTGGTAAGGATGCTACAGCCGGAGGTACCGGATTGGGCCTGTCAATAGTAAAAGGATTCGTTGAAGCTCACCGGGGGGCTGTTATTGCAAGGAACAGGCAAAACGGCGGAGCCTTGTTCAATATCAGTATTCCGGTAAAAATTTCCGGTATGGATTCCTATAAAAAAAATGATGATTAAATGATAAGTTCCGATCCCATCCTGATCATAGATGACGAGGTACAAATACGCCGTTTGCTCGAAATAACCCTTTCGGCCAATGGATATAAAATTTCTGAAGCGACTACCGGCCATGAGGGTCTGACATTGGCTGCGACAGGTAATCCTGCACTCATAATTCTCGATTTGGGCCTGCCGGATGCAGATGGTTTGGAAATCATCAAAAAGCTCCGTGAATGGTACCAGAAACCAATTATCATACTCTCGGTTCGTAATTCTGAAGATGATATCATTAAAGCACTTGACTATGGCGCCAATGACTACCTTACCAAGCCCTTTCGAACAGGTGAGTTGCTCGCAAGGATAAGGGTAGCAATCCGTCAAAGTCAGGGTGCTCCGGATGAGCCGGTATTGGAATTCGGCGCGCTCTCCATTAATTTAACCAACCACACGGCACGCAGAAACAAAGAACTGATAAAACTCACTACCACCGAATTTGCACTTCTGGCTTTACTGGCAAAGAATGAAGGAAGAGTTTTGACGCATCAGCATATTTTAAGAGAAGTCTGGGGAATGGGCTACACCGGGCAAACTCAATACCTGAGGGTTTTTGTTGCCCAATTGCGCAAAAAAATTGAAGACAATCCCGCCAGGCCTAAACTGTTGAATACCGAATCGGGTATTGGTTACCGGTTCGGGTATTAAGGATCGTGGGGGAGATTCGCTTCGCTGCGACTGGTTGCTGCGTTCCGGTTCGGAGTTTGCGAATGGATTAATAGTTATTTGAAAAAAGTAACTTGGATGTCCTTTTCAGGCTGGTGGTCAAATTGCATGAATAAACAACATACTAAAAGCCCGGAAATTTATAAGAAACTTCCGGGCTTTTGTATTCAAGCTTTTTAGCTAATGCGCTATGTGTTAGCCACAGGATCGTATAGTCCGTCTGAATAAATTATTAAATACTTCCTTTTCTTTATTGGTCATTTAAAGCCGATATCAATTTGTCCTGAAATAAAGAAAGTATGTATGACTGCATTTCAAGAATTGCCTGGTCATATTTTTTCGCATCAATCCTTTTTGATTCGCTCAATGTTTTAGTGTTGTATTCCATTGCGCCCTTTATGTTTAATATAGGATTTGATGTTATTGAATACATATAAACTTTATTTCCATCTTTATCTTTAGTTCCCATATCATATTTTTTCATACCCGTTTCAAAAAACAAAGTCAAACCGGTAAGGTTTGGCTTTCCCATGAGACCATCAATACTAAAAGCGATATTGCAGAATGCCTGAGCGCCATAATCTTCTAACATTTTTCCCTTATCCTGGGTCCTTAATTTTTCGTATTGCATCATCTTAATCAGTTTCTCAGGCTCAAGCCGGTAGTCAATCGCAGGAACACTGAGTGTACGGGTGGCAGTAGTAGTTTTAAATAATACCGAGTATCTTTTATTTTCATCCACATCAGCTTCTATCATAAGTTTAAGCATTTCCTGATATACCTTATGTTGTTGCCAGGTTTCAACAGGTACGACTTCGATTCCCGCATGATTAAACAAAGAGATGACCGAATCCAACAGGCGGGTAGTTATTTTGACACAGTAAATCTGGTCGAGCATTTTTGAAAATTCACTTCTTGTATTCTTCTCTATTTCATAATGTGTCATATCAGGATTTACAAATGCGTCGGGAGCGGTTTCGCGGCTTAACACGAAATCGCCTTTACATCCGGAAATAATTATTTTTTTAACGTTTTGTTTTTTCAAATCATCAATTTTTGCATTGATCAGACTTTTTATAGTCTTTTCAGATTTATCCAAATTTGCCGGATCAAATTTAATTTGACCTGCAAGATAATTTGAAGTAAAAAACAATAAAACACTCATTGAAAATAAAAACTTTTTCAATGATCTTCCATTTAAAACATTCACTCTTGCTTTCATATTATATTTGTTTACTATGCCTACTTAATCCGGCATCGGCAATCCGTTTTCGAAATATTATGAAATTTAAATTGTCAGATTTTTTATACCATTGTGTAAAACTCCTAACTGGTAATTGACATATTGATTCGATTTAGCCTTTTTTATCATACATCAGATATGGTTTACCAGTCGGTTAAAGCGGCCAATTTGTAAACTGCGGGTATTTTTAATCCTTTCATTTTCTTCAAAAATAGCTACTTTTTTGGATTTTAAACAATAAAATTTTAGTGATGCTAAAAATCAATACAAAATAAATTGAACGAACCGGTGGTTACTTATGAGCAAATTGAACTGGCCGAAATTCCGAACAGAATTTCATTTTCATCCCAGAAACAGGAAGATGAAGGAAAGAGGCGATACAGCGCCTCTCTGGCGCCGGAACAGCACATGGGAAATCTGTATGAGCTGATTTGTTTTTTGTTTGGATTAAATACCGAAGGCATATAAGGAAAAGTCTTTCGTTAACATACAAGCGCTGGATTTACCGATGATTAGCTTCCGGCCATCTTATTTTATCCGAGATGACAACAAACCGTTTGCGTAATAAAGCAAAATTAGAAGAACTTCAAAAAATTGCACGGATTAAAAAAGGAAAGCAATAGCCGACTCCTGATTTATTCTATTTCCATTATACCATTCGTTTTTCAGAATTATAGTTTCGGGGTATTAACCAACTATATCAATCAATTTCACTCCATTTCAATATATTCCCCTGTCTTCACCATCACTGAGAATCTTCCCGTCTTCACATTTCAACGTCCTCGCAGGGAAGTCAGCGAACAACGAATAGTTGTGCGTTGCCATCAGCACCGATCTTCCTGAATTGCTGATTTCGAAAAGTAGCCGCATGATCCCCTTCGAGGTTTCAGGGTCGAGGTTGCCGGTAGGCTCATCGGCCAGTATAATTTCCGGGTCATTGATCAGGGAGCGTGCAATCGCAACCCTTTGCTGTTCGCCTCCCGACAACTGGTGCGGCATTTTAAAGCCTTTGGTTTCCAAACCCACCTTATCCAATACTTCAACAGCCTTTTCCTCCATTTTTTTCTTATCTTTCCATCCTGTTGCTTTCATCACGAAATAAAGGTTTTCTGAAACAGAACGGTCAATTAGCAACTGGAAATCCTGGAAAATAATTCCAAGCTTCCTTCTGAGAAACGGGATGTCACGGTTCTTAATTCCTCCCAGATCAAAACCTGCAACGTGCCCTGTTCCGCCTTTCAGAGGCAGGTCGGCATAAATGGTTTGCAGCAGGCTGCTTTTTCCGCTGCCGGTTTTCCCTATAAGGTAAACGAATTCTCCCTTGCCGATCTTCAGGCTGACATCCGACAGGACGAGTATTTCGCGCTGGAAGATGGAAATATTTTCAAGTTCAATAATCGTATCGGGCGACATAATTAAATTTTAACAAAGCCAAAAATAACTAAATTTGTAAGATTGAAAAAATTGACCCGGTCAATCAAAAAAAAGAAAAATGCTGAGATTAAAACTCTACCTGTTCACGTTGCTGTACCTGACCCTTCAGGGATCCATGTCGCAAAACATCCGTATTGATTATAAGAATGGTAATGTCATAGCCAAGTACCTTTCCTCCTCCGGGATGCAGTTTATGATTGATACCCTGCCGTTTTTCTCCGTTCTATGGAATGGCAAAATGATAATTTCCAACAGCCATAATTTCAAATACATCACCGACAGCAACACTTTCATGATGGGTACAATGCTGAACGGAACCTGCATACAGGATACCCTGTTCCGGAAAGCTGTCAGGTTTAAGTTATCCCTGACCAATACCACAAATGATACTATCGAAACCGAAAATTTTGTTCCATTCGTTCAATCAGAGGATAAAATTTATATTACCGGGATAGGCCCCTGGGATCTTGCCCGGACAAAGCTTTTCAGGCCCGGCAGGGAACCGTTGGGTGTGATTTTACCTGACAATGCCTGGGAGATGGGTTATGCTTCTGTTTCTCTTAAAGACGGACGCTCCCTCTGTGCCATTGCCCGTCGGACAGAAGTGATTGGAGGGAAAAAACATCGCTACAAAACCTATATTTATCCTGGCGGGAAAATTAACTTTGACATTTACATCAATGAATTTTCGGGTGAATGGCAGAACGGCCTTAAACTGATGTTTGGTGAACGCTACCTTTATGATCTGACTGAATTTAACGATAGCCTTTACAAACGGAAGGATTTAAGCTGGATCAGAGAAAAGTACCTGATGGTTTTGCAGTTTGCCTGGAACCACGAATTTTACGATCATGCGAGAGGCGGGTACGGCTTTAAGGAGTTTTTAAAAAAAGGTAAAGAATTGTGCGGGGGATATGATGTTTTTGGCATCTGGCCCACATGGCCTACCCTCGGCGTTGATGAACGCAATCAATGGGACCTGTACCGTGATATACCCGGAGGACTGAATAAACTGAAAGAGCTGTCGCAATATGCCAAAGAAAACAGCACTTATTTCTTTCTTTCTTATAATCCATGGGACCAAAGCACCCGGTCAGAGAACCAGTATAAAGGCATGGCAAAATTAATTCAGGCTACCGATGCTGATGGAGTAGTTCTTGACTGTAGGGGAAATTCAAGCTATGAATTGCAGCGGGCAGCCGACAGTATTAAACCGGGTGTGATCATGTATTCCGAAGGTATGGCGATACCTAAAGATATGCCGGGGATCATTGCGGGACGGGTTCATGATGCGATCTTTATGCCCCCGCCTTTAAATCTGAATAAGCTTATTAAGCCCGATTTTGCCATTTTCAGGGTCTGCCAGCTCAGCCAGGGACAGATTCACCGCGAAGTTGCCATTTCTCTTTTTAATGGTTATGGCATCGAACTGAATACCTTTGCTCCCGGCCGCCCCGACTGGATCGAAGATGAAATGCGCTATCTGGGTAAAGCCGTTAAAATACTGCGGGAAAATTCGCGCACATTCAATAGTTTTAATTGGATACCCCTGGTTTCTACCGAAAGAGATAATATCTGGGTGAATAAATTTCCGACGGATAATAAGACAATTTTTACAGTTTACAGCCTTATTCCTGAAGGATTCACCGGACCATTATTTGAGGTTGAACCTGACGGCAATAAACATTTTGTAAGCCTGTGGAATCATATTGAACTGAAACCTGAAAATTCGGTTGGAAAATCAAGGATTCCCGTTACAGTTAATGCATTCGACAAAGCATATTTGGGAACCCGGCAGGAGGGTAATGTGGATTGCATTGGTGAATTCGCACGGATACTTCAAATTAATTACAGGAATGATTCACTTTACATTGACAGCAAAACCGGGGATGAAATAAAAATCTGGGCGGGAGATCCCGGTTATGAAAACAAGCCGGTTTCATATCCAAAAGGAAACTTAAAATTAAATCTTTATGAAATTTTTGGCCGGTATGAAGGGAAGATTGTTATGCAACTTTTCGATAAAAATGAATTAATTGACGAACGGGTTGTTGAAAGAGAACCGGGTGTTCCGGTACTGATCAGTAAAATGATTAGAACGCCGAAAGTCAAAACTGCCCCTGAAGGCATGGTTGAAATTCCTTCAGGTAGTTTTATTATGAAAGTGGGTTCAGAAGATAATTTCGTCCCTTACCCTGAATATGATACCATTGAACCCAGGTATATCAGCCGCTTTTTTATTGACAAATATCCCGTTACCAACAACCAGTTTTATGATTTTATCGAATCCACAGGTTACCGTCCTCCCGATACTGTGAACTTTTTAAAAGACTGGGAAGATGGGAAATATCCGAAAGGGAAAAAGAATTACCCGGTGGTTTATGTAAGCCATGAAGATGCACTGGCATATACCGCCTGGGCAGGAAAGCGTCTTCCGACCGAAGCTGAATGGCAATATGCTGCACAGGGTACCGATGGAAGACTTTATCCCTGGGGCAATACTCCCGATTCGACAAAATACAATAAGGATAAGAATGAACCGGTTTCTGTGATTCAGTTCCCGGAAGGCGCCAGCCCGTTTGGAATTTTGGATGTGCTGGGAAATGTCTGGCAACTCACTTCAGATATTTATGATAACGGAAGCTATTATTATATCATCATGAGGGGCGGGAGTTATTACAATCCTTCCTCCAGTTGGTGGTATGTGAAAGGCGGCGCACAACCCCTGAACAGAACTCAAATGCTCCTTCGGGTTTCTCCGGGATTCGAACGCAATGCAACTGTCGGATTCAGGTGCGTGAAAGATGCTGAATGATCATTGCTCATTCGTTAACGGATATCCGGTTTAATTTCAGTAATGCTTTACAGTATCGCAGATACCTGATTAACTTTATCTTAGTTCAGCACAAAAACAGAATTATTTGTAATAAATTTGGCTAATTCTTTTTTTCGAGTGCTATTAAATTTCGAAGGAGTAAATTTACGTGTTGAGAACAATAACAAAAAAGTAAACAAATGGGACGTCCACGAAAGCAAAGAAAGAGCAACGAAGAA
>Ga0172369_10004187_pt1 | contig 18469 bp, 11 predicted proteins | sample LakKiv25m_FD_114539 | JGI IMG/M metagenome (GOLD analysis project Ga0172369, IMG submission 114539) | Freshwater microbial communities from Kabuno Bay, South-Kivu, Congo - kab_022012_11.25m | ecosystem: Environmental > Aquatic > Freshwater > Lake | place: Democratic Republic of the Congo...
CAGCTTCGACCAGCCGGCCCTGATCCCGGCGCACAACACCCAGCTCATACAGCGTGACCGCGAGGATGCGGCGGTTCGCTGGCGTCGCATCCTCTTCGTACAGGGCCCGGCTGTGGCCGAGCGACTCCGTCAAGTACTCGTCAGCTTCGACCAGCCGGCCCTGATCCCGGCGCAGCACACCCAGCGCGTGCAGCGTGACCGCGAGGATGCGGCGGTTCGCTGGCGTCGGCGTCGCTTCGTACATGCGCCCCTGCACTTCCTGGGCAGCGTGAAGCGCATCGGCGGCCTCGTCGTAGAAGCCGCCCAATTGGAGTGCCTGCCCAGCTAGGAGGAGAACCGGCCCCGACGTCGCAGGTCCGCAGTCGGATAGGTGGGACAGCGTGATCAGAGCGCGGCGGGCGAGCCTCGCTCCGAGGGTCAACCAGCGGCCGTCCGCAGCGGAGCGTCCCGCCCACGCCAACTTCTCCACGAGGGCGACTGATGGGGTCAGCCACTCGGATGACTCGAGAAGGATCAGCCAGTCGAGCACCGAGGTCCGGTGCCAGTGGAGACGTGCGGCGCGCACCATGCGGTCGTCATCTCCGGCGCGTCGCGCGAGCTCGGCAAGCTCGGCGAGGAATCCATCGGGCGCGCCGGGCAGCACGATCAGAGCGTCGAACAGGCGGCCGGCCGCTGCCCTGTTGCTCGCTTCGTCGGCGGCCGAATCGAGGAGCGCTTGCCAGCGGAACGTGGGGGCGGTCCACTCGTAGCGCCAGAGCGTCTGGTCGGCTTCGCCGATGCGCGCAACCCAATGGTCAACGGAACGCACAAGCGGTGCGAGGCCACTGACCGGGACCAGGAGCTCATCGAGCGCCTCGACCACACCACTCGCGTCAACTGCTTGATTGCGCGCCACGGCCGCAGCTACCACACCAGGCGAGAAACGCCCACCGAACAGCGCTGCGATCTGCAAGGCCTCTCTGGCAAGGTCAGCGCGAACCTCGTCTATCGCAAGGAGGGCCCGCTCGTACTCCTTACCGACCCCCCGTTCCGAGCCCCGCTCGAAGGACCACTTGCCGCGTGCCCGAGTAGCGAACCTGCGATCACGCCAGCGGCGCACGACTTCCGCCGCGGCCTTGTCGTCACCACCGGAAGCGTCGATCAGCAAGCGAACGAAATCACGATCGCCGCGGCCCAACCATCGGGCGATGCGCCGCTCATCGAGAGGAGGGAAAGTGATGTCGATGCTGCGCTCGGGAGGTAGCACCTCCGCATGCAGCGCCTCCGATCTCACCGCTCGCGCGGGTCCAGGGACGCCGAAGAGCACCAGCAGCGGCCGCTCATCGAAACGATGACGGCGGGCACCTGCCGCGACTATGCGAATGAGGTCCGGTACCGCCCCCATATCGCTCGGATCGATGACCACCACCGTCTTTCGCGCACTGCTTACCTTGTCGACCAGGTCCCAGAACAGATCGAAGACGTGCACGCAACCATCAGCCCTAATAGCCAGATCGCTATGGCGCTTCCGCAGCGCCTTCAGCCAAGACGGATCGGCAACAACAGAAAGGAGCGCCCCAAGCGGATTGACCAAACCCAAAGCCACTCCCGCTGCAGGAGACAGTGCCTTGCATAACTCGCTCCCCAAAGCGCGGTCGATGGCGTCCTCGGATCGCTCCGCGGACAGCGGAGCGATCACCCGCCAGCCCGAATCGATCCCCCCAACGAACCTCTGCGCATCGCGCAGGACACCTCCGTAGTTCCCCCCACACCACACGATCGCCCCACCCCTACGCATCGCATCACGAATAGCAGGGACGGCACGCTCAACAAGAGCACCATCGACGGGCGGGTACTCAGCAGGCTCACTACGCCGACGTGCCCAAGCTCCCACCACAACCTCCCGACCGGCGATCCCACCCCTCACTCATTCCAGCATGACGGACGCGCCACCGACAACTGCGAGAGACACCACCACCGGCTCGCGCCCCGTCCGCGCACCTAGATGGAACTGCACTCAGGCCCGCGCGATACGAGGATGACACAGAGCGGCTCGCACAGCATCGGGCGACCGTTCGCCCGCCGCAGGAAATCTCTGGACATCGCGAACGGGTAGCGCGACACTACCCGGCTCCCCAGAGCCGTCCGAGAGGTGGTTGCGATGCGAAGGCGATGAGCCGGTGACCGAGAGGGACTGACCGCGGTCCCCTACCGGCCCTCCTCGGAGGGCTTCGTGCGCAACCACAACGAGAAGGCCCGGGACATGGCCCGGTCCGCTTCGACCAGCAGCGCCCGCCGCACTGTCCGCAAGACACGTGTCGCCATACGCCGTCGTGAACGTGCCCGACTCCGCGCTGAGCTGCACGCCGTGAGTGGGACTCCCGATCCCCTCGACTACGAGGGTGACCTCACCTGGCGGGACCGTGAAGCCATCTGCGAGATGCTCCGGGACCGTCGCATGTCGAACAATCCAGGCCCTCTCATCAGCTGGGCCACGCGTACCGTCGCGAAGCACCCCGAGATCCAGGCCGAGTCTCCCCGGGCCCAGGTCCAGCATTTCCGTCGCGTCCTGCCTCCCGGTGTCCCCGGCTACAGAGCTGCCGAAGGCCTCTACTGGGCGTTCGCCGGGCCCCGATTCCCTCGCCGCTCTGCGCTCCGTCGCAGGGGATCCACGAAACCAACGCTTCGCCACATGATCGAGACGCTCATCGCCCACGGGCGGCACGGCGATCTCAACCGCCGCAGCCGCGCCGGCATCGCGCCGTTCGAGATCGTCTTCATCGCGCACCCCGCGGAGCGCGTCATTGACGACGAGCACCCTGCACCCGGCAAGCTCACGCCCTTCCGCGTAGTCAGGGAGCGACGGCGCCGCCCCATCCGATTCCTGGCCGGCGCCCACGACATCGATGCTTTCGTCGCCGACATCACCCGCAGCAGCGGCGAAGAAGGCGAGATCGTCCGCCGGCTCTACGCCGAGATCACCCTATAGGTGGTCCGAGCCGACGCCGACTCGCGCCCCGGCACGCCCCCGCCCCACGAGGTAGACGCCCGGCGGCGGTCGATGGGCGCGACGCGTGCGTGAGCACCGCCGGGTGCAGGCCGGCTCGTGCTGCCATCGGCCGGCGTCAGGGGGTGGCCGTGTCCGTCAAGAGGAATCAGTGATCGTGACTGGTGGGGCGTATGGAGGACCGAAGATGAAGACGGTCGAGCACGGGATTCGTGAGAGCGGTGCAACCGGGCTGCTCGCTCGCACCCGCACCCTGATGGCCGCGACGGTTGCCGTCGCGCTCACAGCAACCGCTTGCGGACCGGCCGAATCGCAAGTGAGCGCGAGCCGAGAGCCGTCCCGGCCGCCCGTCACCCACAAGGTGCAGCACCCCGACGAGCCTCTCGTGATCGTGATCCCCGGCGTAGCGCGGATCTCCGGCGAGCCGGGGGCGGTGTCGGGTGGAACCATCATCGCACGCGCCGTCGAGGTCGACCGTCTCCCGAGCGGCCTCGCGGATGCCGGGCCAGGCGTGCAAGTGGATCTCGCAGGCGCCGACCTCGAATCGCCCCTCACCATGCAGTTCGAGACCGGGCCCAAGCCTGCCGACGATGCCATCCCCGTGGTTGCAGCACGCTCCGACAACGGCGAGTGGAACGTCCGCCCGGCTCAACTCGACAGTCGTGGCCGCATAGTCGTCTCCACCACGAAGCTCTCGTTCAACATGCCCGCGTGGCTGAACCCCGCGGATTGGCTCAGCTGGGTCGGCGATCGTCTGGCGTCCCTGTTCTTCGGGCGCACCGACCCGATCAACTGCCGCGGTGGCGCCCCCGACTGGGCGTACCTCACCTCCGACTCCCCCCTCGTGCACACCTGTCTCACGACCACTCCCGACGGCACCGGCCGCGCCGAGGCTCAGATCAAGTCGAACCGCGGCACGCTCCTCGAGGTCACGATCCCCGAAGGCGCCGAGTACGCGTGGGTCGAAGGCCAGCCCCAGCCCGTGCGCGACGTGATCGGACGCGCTCTCGGCACCGACTCGGGACGCACCGTGATGCTGCCCGCGGGGGCGACCATGACCTTCGGCTACAGCCGCCCCGCGGCCTCCGCCGGCCACGTCGCGTCGGTCTCGCCGACAACGCGCTCGATCATCTTCGGCCTATTCATGCAGGTGCTCGACGAGGCGACGAGCACCTGGCTCTCTGCCGTGCACTTCGCGCCGGGCGGCCTCACACTCGGCGCGCTCTACACCCTTCAGCAGTGCATGGGCGGCATCGACATCGGTGGGGCCTCCATCGGTAGCGCCCTGGCGGCCTTCTCCGACGCGCTCCCCTGCGTTCTCGGCGATGCGACCAAGAACCTCGCCGATCCCAACGTCGCTCTGGCGGCGGCCCGCAACATGCTCGGCAGCGCGGTAGACAACGCGACCTTGCAGGAGCAGGCCGCCCTGCTCACCAGTCTCGGCGGCGCCGTCTCCCGCCTCGGCCTGATCCTGCAGGTCCTGCCGCTGTTGCAGCAGGCGATCAGCAACCTGTCCGACACCATCTCCCAGACGCTCGCCGAGGGCGGCAACCAGGTCGCGCTCAACCTCGTCGGCCCCGCGTCCGCGCCCGGCCCATCCCCCGCGCCCGGTCCCGCGCCCGGACCCGCTCCTTCACCTAGTCCTTCGCCTTCCCCGGGCCCGGCCTCGAGCCTCTCCTTCGAGGTGACGGGCAGCTGCACCAGCGCCGGCGGGGCTCTCTCGAACCGCTCGTCGGGCTTCACACCCGGCGGCCGCTACACGATCTCCGCGTGGTACCCGAACGGCGCTCCTTACACCGCTCTCGACGCCGGTGCCTCCGGGACGGTCCGCGCGGATGGTTCAGTCGTGTGGAACTGGCCCTGCGCGGGCGATCCGTCCGGAACCTATGCGACCGAGCTGACCGACTCCGCGAGCGGACGCACGACCGGACGCGTCCCGTTCACGATCGGTGACTCCGCCGCCACGCCTCCTGCTTCCACGCCGCCTACGGCCCCACCCGCTCCTGCCCCGACGCCTCCTCCATCGCCCGCGACTACGTACACCGAGCAGCAGGGCAGCCACGGCGTCAACACGTTCACGAACTACCACAACGCGTCGGGGATGGGGCCACGGATCGAGGCATGGCAGTACGTGGAAGTGTCGTGCAAGGTCTACGACCCGACCATCGCGAGCGTCAATCCCGACGGCTACTGGTACCGCATCGCATCGAGCCCGTGGAACGGCGCCTACTACGCGGCGGCGAACACCTTCATGAACGGTGACGTCGTCGGGCAGCCGTACGTCCACAACACCGACTACGCCGTTCCCGACTGCTGAGCTGAGAACGATCATGTGTCGTGCAGCTACCCATGACGGCTGTGGTACCCACTCCCAATTCGATGCTCCCGGACGGAGGGTGACCGCATGAGCCACCGTAAGGATCTCGACGATAAGACCGTCGGGCACGCAGGGCCTCACCCGTCGCGAGCGACGGCATGAACGGATCGCGCCTGCTCGACACGGCGACGCCGTTCGAGATCCCGGTTTGCTGCGAAGGGCGAGAGCACATCATCGAGTGGCGCTCCGGGCATCTCCGGCTCCTCGATCACGCCGATCGTCTCGCCGATCTACTCGACGCCACGCCGTCTGATCGCGCCGCAGGATGCTTGCGCCTCGTCGATGACCTGCGCAACGGCCGGGTCAACCGGCTACCGCCGCAGCTCCGCGACGTCGTGAACGCCGCCCGGGCCGACCGTGCTATCGCCGCACCGAATCCCGCAGCCCCCCGGGCAGGCCGACTCCCAACTGAGCGCTCCTTCGAAGTGGCGACGGTGAGACGAGCGATGCCGGCTCTGCGTGCGTCGCTCGACGTGTGGGCCGAACGCCTACAAGACGCACCGGCGCGGAACGAGGTGCGGGGCTTGTCAGTCGTACCGTCACCATCACCCGACCCTAACGACGTCACCGGCGTCGGAGCGCGGGGCGTGATCTCGCCGTCCGACGCACACGTGACCGTGCACCTGCGGCCGGACTGGATCCGCGAGGTATGGGGGCGGGGCCTCTGCGTCATAGACGACTGCTTCGTCCTCGACTACCTACCGCCGCGTCGGAGCGACGAACGACCGGGTGTGCTCGCTCTCCGTTGGGAGACCGACGCGGCACTCCCCGGCCAGCTCGTCGCCGCCGCGTCGCCGGCGGAGGTGATCGCCGGCGGCGACCGGCCTCACCTCCGATGGCAGACCCCACCCTCCCGCCTTGCCTGACGGCTGTTGGGCCGCCATCGAGCCCCCGCCCGACGACGGCCACCGCAACGCCGGGGCTCGAGACGCAGCCCCGACGTCAGCGAATGGCGGCGCACTACGCAGCGACCGCAACACCCCCGTCGGGGTCGTCGGGGTTCACCATCGAGTGCGCGATCATGTCGAAGCTGCGCTCACCCACGCGCGTCGTCCGGGTCAGGTCGCGCGGACTGGCGACGTAGCTGTCGTACCAGTCGGGCCATCCGGCGGCGAGCACGCTGTCGAAGCGGTAGAGCAGGCTCGCGAACGCGGAGCCACCGCTGCGAAGCACGCACTCATCGAGATCGAGGTGGCGTGCGACGCGGGCGACGTCGATCTCCCGCTCCAGCCCTGTCTGGGCGGCATCGTGTGCGAGAGCGAGAGCGAGCTTCTTCGCGGACTTCGGTGACTCGATGCCCAGCGTGACTGCCGCTTCCCTCAGCTCCGGGACGTTGTCCATCACCATGGCGTACACGCCGGCAATCTCCACTTCCATCGCCTTCGACACGCGTGGACGAGCGCGAAGCCCGCGATCAACGTTCCACGTGCGAAGCACCGTCTCGAAGAACTGCCCCTTCCTGAACCACCGCTTCGCGTACACCTCGAACGGCTCTGAACCGGAGCGACGACGGCCCCACACCTCGAGCAAGGCGACGCGCGCCTTGCCGTGGGTTCCGGCATCGTGCCCGGCGAGGTAGTCGATCGCCTCACGGAGCGCAGAGATGAAGGCCCCGTCGCACTCATACCTGCGACAGGATCCGCTTCGGTGGAAGAGCCGGCGGCACGCAGCCGCGGCACCCGTGACGCAGAGGTCCCATGCGCGATAGGCGATCGCATCGCGTGCCATCCGGCGCGTCTCGGGGTCATCCGACTCGATGAGCTTCGCAAGCGTCTCCCAGTCGAGACCCGCGAAGTCGTTCGGCTGCGGTCGGAAGTAGAACACTCGTCGCCTCCTGCCCACGGCGTCACACGGACACGATCGCCGTGTGAGGAGCCAGCTCTGGGAGCTGCGCCGGCCGGGGCCGGGAGGGGTGCGCACTCAAGAGGGATCCGGGGGCGTCGGCGATGCCTCGGCCGTGATCCGTGTGCGGTGTTCGGACAACGATTATGCACGATCGGCGTGCGCGCCGCAAGCACTTCTGGAGTGCCGTCCGTCTGCGGGGCCGGCGGGTCGGCTACTTCTGTGTCAGGGAGGCGAAGACCCGGGCCATCGACGCTTCGAGCCAGCCGCTCGAATCCTTGGGCTCCAGCACTTCGAGAAGCCGGTCGACGGTCTTCGCGAAGGCGTTGTTGCCCTCGCCCGTCATGCCGACGCGGGTTACGAACCAGTCCTTGAACGCCAGCTGCTTGAGGCCCCACGTAGCCGAACCGCGGCCCTTGCGCAGCGCCTCTGCCTCGGCCGCCTTCCTGAACTTCTCCTTGTCCGCCGAGAAGCGGGCGTACTCCTCGGGCCAGCTGAGGAACGGGTCTGTCCTGAGGCGGGCCGCGAAGACATGCCGGATGGGCCTCTCCCCGATGCCGCAGATGATGTCGTCGGGGGCGAAGGGGATCGCCTGCACGTGATCGAGACCCTGCTCGTCGCACCAACTGGCGAGAGCTCCGACCGCTCCTTGCTCCGGGGTCTCCCCGTCCCGAATGATCTGCCACTCGCCGTTCACATCGTCGTCGGGGTCCGACGTCTTGTCCAGGAGCACGCGCACCGGGATGTGCAATCTCCTGAGCACGTCGCTTCCCAGCATCGACTTCAGCGCACCGATGTCGCTGCCGCCTATCGCATGAACGAGCACGAGCTCCCGCTGCAGCATGCGCCCATATAGCCGCCGGATGATCTTGACGTCGTCGGCGCCCTCTACCAGCAGCAGACCGCGTGCGATCAGGAGCAGCTCGTCAACAGAGATTCCGAGCCGGTCGCCCAGCGATTCGAGACGTCCGATGAGGTCCCCTTCGATCGGCGTGACCGTCGTCGTACCGCCGTCGCGAGAGACTCCTGCGACGACAACCCCCGGCCGTCCGGTCGATGCGCGCCAGCGTTGCGCAGAGCCACGCATGACGAGCGGCGAGTGCGACGACAGCACCACGACACCGTCGGCACCGGCCTGCTCCTCGAGCCAATCGAGCACGTCGGGAACCGCGCGGGGCTGGAGGCTCTCGGACGGCTCGTCTACGAGGAAGACCGCAGGGCCTCCACTAGTCGCATTCCGCAGGGGCAGGGTCCCGCTCTCCACGTGCTCGCGGAGCTCGGCGACCGTGGGAGGCTCGGTGCCGGCGGGACACGTGACTTCGAGCTCGAGACCGCGGCACGCCTCCTGCAACGCCGCGACGATCCACCGGCGCGTCCCCCGACCGAGATGCGAGAACGGGACGGGCGCGCGCGTGAACGGGTCATCGACCACCACGTCGAGATGAGCATCGATGGTATCGGTGCGGGTTCTCAGGATTGCGAGCACATGGTCGAGCGCCGCAACAACACCCTCCTGGCCGTCGGTGTCGGTGCCGGTTCCCAGACAGTCGTCACGCAGGCGCTGGAGCGCGCTTAGCGCCTCACCGCTCACATCGTCGGGGCCTTCGATGATCGTCAGCCGAACCGGGCCGGCTGCGCTCACGAACTCCGGCAGCAGGCGGTTGAGCCTGCGCTCGACTTCGTCGAGGACCGGCTTGAGGAGCCCTGCACGCCTCGCCGGTTCGAGAGCATCATGATCGAGCGCCGACAACGCGGCTTCGAACGGCTCACCCTCCGCACGCAGAGGGCTCCATACGTCGAGGGCCAGCTCGGGCAAGTGACGCGTGAGTGGCTCGGTCACGTCGTCAGGATCCGCGTAGACGGTCACAGGCATCGGCTTGTGCAGCAGTCGCGCGCCCGGGAGCTCCGCGAGCTCGACGAGCCAGGGGGCGCTCGCATCAGGACCTGCCGCAGCACGCGCCTTCTTGTCGGGCACGCCGGCCGACGGTGTCCCCGGCTTGTCGACCGGAATCGGGCCCACCATCTCGCGCAGGGCGCCATGAACCCACGTCAGGGGCGGATCTACCCGGCACTCCGCGCTGACGGCCAGGTCGCACATCCACCTCGGGGGGTTGGCGACGTGGTGCAGCCAACGGTGGAAGACGATCCTCAGTGGGTCGCCATCACCGGGAAGCGCCAGCACGAGCGGGGAGAAGAGCTTCCGGAGTCTCACAGCGATCCGGTCTGCCGTCAGTCGGTCGTCGAACCCGGACGCGATCTCCTCGCGCAGCCATGCATCCAGCTCGGTGCCACCTGCCATCGCCGGATGGCCGGTCACTTCGCCTTCGCCCAGCCGGCAGTACCAGGTAACCCGCGGGCGAGGGTCGAGGGCACGTTCTTCCTCACCCTCGCTGTGCGGTTCGCGACCGAGCGCCTCGAGGATCGTCGACTTCCCGGAGCCGTTGGCGCCCAGGAGCACCGTGAACTTTCCGAACGGCACGACAACGTCACCGAGACACCGGAATTCGCGTATCCGAGCCCCGACCACATGCACAGCGAGCCCTCCACCTCGACCCGGGCCCACAGCCCGACGACACCTGTCGGGACGCTACATCACGGCCTGCCGACGGCGCCCGTTCAATGCGACGAGAAGGCCACAACGTGTTCCAGCATCAGACTCGCTCGGTCTCCATGTTGCACTATACGGAGTCCAACGGCGGCCTTCGGGGAAACACGCGTGCGGCACCTTCTGCTCGTTGATATCCTGCGGACCAGGGCGCCGCATGTGGCGCGCCAAGGACCGTGGGGAGTGCCGCCGTGGGGTTCCTGGGATCGACCGTCGAGCAGCTCGTCTGCGAACGACTCCCCTGGGACGCCGGAACCGTCAGCGACTCCCACGCGGGCCTTGCCGCACTCCGCGCAGGCTTCGCCCTCGCTGGCTTCCTGATTGTCATCGAACATCGACTGCACGATGACGATGGCAGCACCTCTGAAGCGGTAGCCCGCAAGGTTCGCTCTGCCGGCTCTACGCGGCGAGCTGCAACGCTCCGGTGGGCCAATGGAAGGCGGCCGCGAAGCGCCCGCATGTATCTTCACGAACTAGACGGGGGCTGGGCGAGAGCGGGCACGATGCAGAGCATCAGGCGAAAGGACGGTATGACTCGATGAAGGTCGAGTCGCCCGACGGTCTCGTCGATGACGTGCTAGCGGTGCTCGCCGACCCGATGCTTTCCGGGGCTCTATTGGAGCCGGTTCGCGGAGTTCTGGTTCGACTTGCCCTCCTCGATCCGAACCACAGCCTGTCCAACTGGGTGCTCGGGACGTGCGGCAGGGACATCCCACCCGAGACTCCGTGGCCAGCCGACGACCCGCTCAGCCCCTTCGATGACCCGCAGTTGGCCGGCCACGACGGAGTGCTCCGACTTGCGGCCTGGCTACCCGGCCACGCTCGCGCTAGGGCGCAGCCATACAGTGCGCTCCGGGGAGCAGCGGAGGTCACCGACAACACCCACGCTCGCCTCAACTCCGCACTTGCCCTGGGTGGCGTGGATCCGGAGGTGCGAGGGGCAGCCGAGTCCGGGCTTCGGTCACTCGCGGTCGGCGACGCCGGCACAGCGCTCTCATCCCTTGCGGCCGTGGAGCGACTGACCGCCGAGCGTCGGCTGCCGACCGACGACAAGTCAGCGCAGGCAGCACTGGACGAGCTGGCGGGCCTCGCCGACCCGCTCCAAGTCGACGGGGCCACCCGACGAGCCCTCGATCGGTTCCGTGACAGCGCTCACCGAGTCCCTACCGGAGCGCCCATGCTCCTCGCCGCGGCACGACAACTCGTCGACCGGAACCGAACTCCCGTCACGGAGCGGCCGCCCGAGGCCGATGGTGAATCCGACAAGTGGTGGCAGCCCATCCGGCTCCAGGGGCTCCCGCCCGTGCCAAGGCGAATCGCCCTGGTGTCGCTGTTCCTCCTCCCACCGGCGCTGGTGCTCCTGGCGCGAGACCCGCTCACTCGTTCGATCGGGCCGGTCGTCGATATTGAGGGCGTGGGTCAGCTCTCGGTCTTGGTGTTCTCGGTCGGGGTGCTGATGCTCGGATGGTCCCTCGGAGCGCTCACACGGATCTTCGCCGCCCACCACAGCCGGTTGGCGCTGCTTCCGATCTGCGCAATCGCTCTGTGGAGCACGACCCACGCGCAGTGGGTACGCGGCGTAATCGGCACCGTGGTCGTCACGCCCACCGTCGATGCCATCGAGTTCGAGTCGCGAGACCGCTCTCTGCTCGTACTCTGGCTCGTAATCTCGTTCGTGTTGCGGGTGGCGGCACTGGCTGCGCCGGTCCTGATCCTCTTCTACCGAGCACGGCCTGAACGCCGTCGCCTGGCCCAGGTCGCGTCACTGAGCGTCGGCCTAGCCACGGCACTCCCGGGCGTGGCTGTCGTCGCCCTCCTCGGTGTTGGCGGGGACGAATCGGCGCTCGTCTCGGCCGTCGGCACCGGCACCGTAAGCGCTGCGATCACAAGTCAGATCAACGCCACCTTCATGGTCATCCTCTACTTGTTGCTCCCTCTGGCGTGCTTCGAGGTGTTCGAGACGCTTCGAAGTGCCGTCGATGGCGTGGGCAGCTTCTTCCGCACGCGAGCGTCGCTGCAGAAGCCCTCGGCCCTCTTGGCCATCAAGGGCACCTATCTGGTGGCGGGGTTCGCCGGGGTGCTCCCAGCGGTCATCGGCGGTGACCGCGGCGTCTGGAGCGCCCGGCCCGAGAGTTTCGCGTTCGCCGCAGGCGCCGTCCTTGCCGCAGCTGCGGTGGGCTTTCTGCTCCGTCGAGCCGGCCCCAAAGCGCTAGCGTCGGCACGGTGGTGGGTGCTGGTCGCCGCCGTGGTGAGCCTCAGCAACGTGGCCATCGAGGCGGTGCTGCACCTTCTCTCGATGAACTTCCCCCGGGTGGTCACCCCAGTGTCCGGCTTGGCCGACCCAAACTACCTCGGCCCTACCGCGAGCGCGGTAGTTCCTTGCTTGCTTGCCGCGCTGGCGGGAGCAGGCCTGCTCCTTGCCAGGAGGCCTGGTCCGGCCCTCTGCCTGGCTCTCGCAGCGGTGGTCGCCCTGCCGTCGGTCGCTCGGAGTGTTGGCAACTGGACCTACGACCTCTTCGGGATCGAGGAGTTCGACATCGCTCTCACCGTCTTCGTCGGCATCGTTCTCCTCATCGGTCGACGGGACGCCGCGTCCGCCCCATATCACCGAAGTGCCGCGACGGTGCTCCTGGCGGTGTCCACCACGGCGACCTTCGGTGCAGTCAGCCTCAACATCCCCGCTCGCGGCGCGTATGTCGGCGCCGTGGTCGTGGCCACAGGTCTGGCGTTGCTTCGAGCCGAAGACATCAACCGGCACGCGGCTCGGAGTCCGGAGACTGCTTCAGCGCTTGTCGTCACGCTGGTCGTGGCGGCGGTCGTGGCCGGGATCGTGCTGCAATCCTCCGTCTACTTCGCCGGGATCTCCGACGGTGAGCCTGTCCTGCTGGACGACTGGCAGGGCTTTATCGAGACAGCGGGACGGGTCGTGGCGCCACTCTTCGTCGCTGTCTGGTTCATGCCAGACCTCATCGCTCGAGGCCGTCCCCGGGGAGAACCATGAAACTGCGTGACTGGCGTCTCTGGTTGGCGGGGCTGGTGTCAATCGCCATTTCCGGTCTGCTCGCCCTCCCCGATGGTCGGCTCGGCGCGACCACTGCCCAGCGAGAGGAGGCGCTCACGCCTGCACCTGACTTCGACATCTGCCAGATGCTCCATGATTTCCTGAGTGACAGGAGTGGCGACCTTCCGGCACTCACACGCGTCGATGACCCGGCGGTAGACGAGACCGTTGCGATCCGCCATCCCCATCGGTCTCGGCGCAGCTGCGACCTTGGCGAGAACGACAGCGAGTTCGGGCCGGACCACATCCGGTTGACGGACGTCTCGATGACCGTGACGACCATGGGCTCGCACCAGAGTGCGCTCGACCGCCTTCTCACGCTCGTGTCTCGAACCGACCTGGGCCAGGGCGCCTTGATATCCATCGAGGACGACCGAGCCACGCTCGCCGGCTTCCTGGCCGAGGACCACGGCTCCTGGCAGGTCTTGGAGCACTACGTGATCGGGCCTCATCACGTCGTCTTCTTCGTGAGGTTCCACGAGGACGACGAGCCGATCGACGGACCGGAGGTTGTCAAAGCCATCGACAAGATCGTCGACGCTCGCCTCGATCCCGACGACTTCCTGATGCCCTGACTCATGCTTCAAGCTACATCGAGAGCTCGACGCGAAGCTCCTCGATGGAGTCCTCTGGGTCGCCGAGCTTCGCCTGATCGAGCGCCGCCCGGCACGCCTGCTAGTCGCCTCAGCCACGGTGCGATTACCGACACCGAGGTGGGCGCGCATGAGCGCCCCAACAACGGCTCCGTGAGCGGCAACACCTGGACGACCCGCTGAAGCAGCGCCACGGCCTCCTCCGGCTGGTGCGCATCGAGGTGCATCTCGGAGCACGCCTGGGCGATGTGGGCGATCCGCATCTCCCACCTCGAGACGTGGTGATCGAAGTCGACCAGCGCGCAGGACGCCCGTGACGCGTTGCGGTGGCTGAACGGACTGCCCATCACGTGCTCGATACAGCGCCCCTAAGTGCGGTGCGCCGAGCGCTCACAGCGCTGGCATTTCGCCACCTCGGTCTGAATCCGCCGGCCCAATAGGACCACAGCTCCTTGGTTAGACTTCGATGGCGACAGCTTCGATGGGGTTTGAGAGTTCAGTGGCGATCGGCGTATAGACGTCAACGTCTTCGGCCTTGGTGCGCACTGAGACGAGCAGCGCGTATCGGACCGGCAACTCAACTCGGTCCTTGCGACGATTGTTGTTCCACCAGCCACCGACGGCGTGCACGGCGAGCACCCTGCCGGTCGCCGCCAGCTGCGGCCCGTATCCAGACCAGACGTCCTGGTGCAGACCTTCTTCGCGCATCGTCGGATCGTTGAAGCGACGGTCGCTGCGAGCACCCCCTGACCCCGGCGGTGGCTTGTTGGTACCCCGCGCTGCACATGGTGGCGCGGCACGCTGAGTGGCATCTTGCATACTCGCGGTCACAGATTGGACGACACTCGAGGGAGAGTCAGTTGCCTGAAGACATCGACATGCAGACCGCCGACGACAAGCGTGATCTCTTCCGGGGTTGCCTTGTCGCAGGGGCGGTGGGCGACGCGTTGGGTGCACCCGTCGAGTTCTGGTCGCTGGTCGAGATTCGGTCGCGGCTCGGTCCACAGGGAGTCACCGGCTATCTCGACGAGGCGTCAGTCACCGACGACACGCAGATGACGCTGTTCACCGCAGAAGGCCTCATCCGCGCGTCCGTGCGCGGTCGGCTCGAGGGCATCACCGATGTGAAGAGCGTGGTGCACACCGCTTACCTGCGGTGGCTCCACACCCAGGGAATTCCCTGGGAGCAGGTCGCGGCTCAGCGCCTGGGGGATGCACCCGACGGCTGGCTGATCGACGAGCGAAGGCTCCATCGACGCCGGGCGCCCGGCACCACCTGCATGTCTGCGCTCCGCTCCGGCGAGTGCGGCACGATCGAGCATCCCTTGAACGCCTCGAAGGGCTGCGGCGGCGTGATGCGCGCCGCTCCGGTCGGCCTGCTCATCGCAGACCCCGCTGAGGCGTTCCGAATCGGCTGCGAGATCGCAGTGATAACGCACGGCCATCCGAGCGGATGGCTCCCTGCCGGCGTGCTCGCCGCGATCGTCGCACTGCTCATCGACGGCTCCGACCTCGCAACGGCCGTCGACGCTTCCCGTCGCATGCTCGAAGGTCGCGCCGGACACGAAGAGACCGCCGCAGCCATCGACGACGCGGTCGCTCTTGCTGCGGGGGGCCTGCCCGAACCCGAGCGGCTAGAGCGGCTCGGCGGAGCGTGGGTTGGAGAGGAGGCTCTCGCAATCGCGTTGTGCTGCACTCTCGCCGAGCCCGACCTGTCTCGCGCGCTTCTGGCGTCCGTGAACCACTCGGGCGACAGCGACTCGACGGGCGCGATCTGCGGCAACATCCTCGGCGCGGCACACGGGATGTCCGCGATCCCGGCCGAGTGGGTCGAACCCCTGGATGTCGGCGACATCGTCACCCGGATCGCCGACGATCTCCGCACCGAACGCTTCGAGCCCCCGAGCGTCGAGTCGGACAGTGGGCCGACGTCTTGGCTGGAGCGCTACCCGGGATGGTGACGACGGCACTCGCATCGCCGTATCGCCGCTCGCACTGCCGTCTCCCGTCCTCATCCCTTCCGTCCCGCCCTCTAGATGGGACAGAACCGCGGAACCCCTGCGCGACAGTGACCCATCTCGACACGGGTCGAGCGAGACGCCCGTACTCACCCTCGAGATGGGACAGAACCGCGGAACCCCTGCGCGCAAGTGACCCACCTCGACACGGGTCGAGCGAGAGCACGACCGTCGCTGTGCTACGCACGACGCACGCCGCTGACCCCTAGTGGCGATGGAGTCGCCGCTCCGCCCACACGAGTGCCTCGCCTAGCTCGAGCGACTCCAGGTTGTCGGAGTCGACCGGTAGAAGCGACGCCGCCTCGTGGAGTTCTTCGAGGCCGGCCAAGTCGCCGAGACCGACTGTCGCTATACCGTGACGGAGCAGCGCTACGGCGAGCTTCGCTGCAGGTCCGCGCCGGGTCCGCCTCATCTCGAGTGGGAGTGCTGCGCAGTCCCGAGCGACCCGGAACGAGTCGGCAGCGGCGACAGTGGCACCAGCGGACTCATGGAAACGAGCGAGCTGCGAGTAGACGAATGACTTGACCAGGGAGCTCGACTGTGTGCGCTCGGCGCGGCGACCATACGATCGCTCCCGAAGGTCGACGGCCGCGTCGATCAGGCGCTTCGCTTGGATGAGAGAGTCGGCATCGCCGGTTGCGGCAAGGCTCTTCGCCAGGTTCGACTTCGCGATCGCGGTGGCGAGCGAACCTTCGCCGTATCGCTCGGCACGACGCTCCAGCCCGAGTCGGTGGAGATCGACGGCAGCGTCGAGATTGCCACTCCGACGCTGATAGAACGCGTAGTCGTTGATCGCGCTGACAGTGCGGTGCGCAAACAGGCCGTAGAGGCGCTCGGAGAGGCGGAGGACTTCCCGGGCGCGCTCGGCTGCTTGCCTGTACTGACCGCGCGCGCTGTTCAACTCGTACTGTGCCGTCCGGTACACGATGGCAACAAAGTCCGGCCCGGTGAGGATCTCAGGGGCGCTCGCCTCGAGATCGAGCAGGATGTGCTCGCCCTCGTCCAGGGCGGCATCGTCGCTCTTACGACACAGCGAACGGGCAACGTCGAGCCCGCACAAGGTGAGAAGCTGTGAGTTCACCCCACGTTCACGGGCCAAGTCGAAACACTCGCGTGCCACGCCCTCGGCCCTCTTCAGGCTCTCCGGGAACACCGCACGCGTCTCCAACCGTCGCCGCGCTACGACCACATCAGGTTCAAGCCCGGCTCGATCCGACCACTCGGCCGCGTTGTGTGCCGCTTCCTCCGAGTCGTGGCTTCGGTACTCGTCGTACGCCCGGTCGGCCAACGCCTCCGCGCTAGCTGCCGACGCGGCCCAGTTCGCAGAGTGACCCTTCCCGGCCAGTAGCACGTCCAACGCCTGGAGCGCAACGGGATCTGAATCCGACGCAGCGGAGTCGAGCAGGCTTCGCACGTCGGCCGCGGCGCCATCCAGCACGGAGCGACGATGCTCGACCGGGAGTGCGGCGTGTCGGCTGGCCTCCTCGTACCGAAGGCGCTCCGTGAACTGGTAGAGACCCGACTCGGGTGAGGATGTGATCCACAGTCCAGCATCGGGATCGTCCTCGGCCCCCGGAGCGAGCAGCAAGCGCAGGCGCTCGATCGGAAACGACTCTCCGATGAGCGCAGCGCTCGACAGGAACGTGCGCAGCCGGCCGGACAAGCGCCTCCAGTGCAGTGCAAGCAGATCCTCGAGGACCGGCGAGATCCCGGCGAGCTCGCGTGGATCCAACTGGATTGCACCACCGGTGCACGTCAGCGCAACGAGGTCCGATGACAGGATCAGCTCCAGCGCGTAAGGATTCCCGGCGGCACGACCGGCGAGCGCGGCCTCGGTGCGCGGATCGGTGTTCGGGGCGGCATCATGGGCAAGCGATTCGAGATCGCTCACCTCGACAGGCGCCAGCTCGAAGCTCTCTATCCGCATCATCTCGCCGTGCTCCTCCAGGAGCTCGACGATCGGACCGCGGAGCTCGTCGGTCGGGATGGTGGCCACGAAGAGAACCGGCAGCGCTGCGGCCACGGAGTCACGGATGAAGTCGACGCCGATCCTGTCGATACGTTGAGCATCGTCGAGCACGATGACGGTGGGGACGCGCAGCTTCGAGCTGTAGTCCCCGATGAGGACCTCGAGTAGCTTGCGAACCCGGTCCGATGTCCTCAACTTGAACTGCTCGGCCAGATGACCCGCCTGGGCAGCCTGCACCGCGCGGTGTGCGGCCCGCACCTCCCTGCCGGTCATGCCTAGCGTGGCGCCGGCGTCGAGAAGTCCGATGAGATCGGGCAGTGGGATCACGGCCCGTAGGATCTCGAACGCCGACGAAGCGAAGGCCTTCCTCCGATCGCGCTTCGCTATCGCGGGCCCGAGGTGATGATGCAGCTCGACCTCGAGCGCTTCCATCATCGGGCCCGGATTGTCGTCGCCGAGGCGCATCAGAGAGGGCGCCAACCACAACCAGTCCGGAGTCGCGCCGGGAGCCACGTCGAGCGGGAGCGTGAGCTGCACACGACTGCGCATGGCGCCGGCGCCTTCCGCCGGAATCTCGAAGTCCGCGGGCCAGTACGCGGGCAGCGACTGGTCGGCAGCGAGCCGCCGATAGAGCTCACGTACGAGGCGCGTCTTCCCGGTGCCGGGCGGGCCTGTGAGCACGACCATGCACGGCAGACCATCGGCCTTGACGTCATCGAAACAGCTCTCGACGGCATCGAGCGTCGCCAACCGGTCTGCGCCGACGAACCGCGTCTCCCTCGCCATGTCAGCCGGCCATCTCGTCGTACACGCCGAGCGCATCCTCGGGCAGATGGGGCGCTGCGAGCAGCTCGCCGTCTGCCCGCAGGGCGCGCAGAAGCGGGAGCAACCGCATCGGCTGCTTGGCCGCCATCAGAAGGCCTGCCGCGTCGGGTTCATCGCGGCATCGTCCGGCTACCGCGATTGCCCCCGACAGATAGGAGATGTCCTTGAGGTGGGCCCCCTGCGCGCTGACGTC
>Ga0172369_10004189_pt1 | contig 18468 bp, 18 predicted proteins | sample LakKiv25m_FD_114539 | JGI IMG/M metagenome (GOLD analysis project Ga0172369, IMG submission 114539) | Freshwater microbial communities from Kabuno Bay, South-Kivu, Congo - kab_022012_11.25m | ecosystem: Environmental > Aquatic > Freshwater > Lake | place: Democratic Republic of the Congo...
CGGTGGTCGTGGCATTTGAAGTCAAAAATAGTGCGAAAAACCGGATTTTTGCAAATTTATTTTACGACTGTAAATCAATCTGTTACATAATCATAAAATAATTGCTGAATTGCTGTTAAACAGGAAAGTTTCAAAAAAGAAATTGAAACAACATTCAAAATAACGGTTTCAATAAATGAGTCCATTAAATTAACCAATGAAAGTTTTAACATCACTAAAGACGACGAACTTAAGTTAAGATGCCTAAATAGCCTTGCTTATTACTATACTGAATTAAATGATTTACAAAATGCTGAGGCCAAATTAAACTCCATAAATGATTTCATCAAGGAAGATTCATCAATAATTGTTCCAGCAAGGTTTTTTGATACTTTTGGGTATTTTTATCTAAAGAAAGCAGAAAAAACTTCCAAAAAATCAGAAAAAATTGATCATTTGGTAAAAGCATTAAAGAGTTTTGAAGATGCATCAAAATCAAATAGTGTAATAGATTATGAAGAAGATATGATAAGCAATCACCTATTTAATACAAAAATTTTACTTCAAATACAAAAAGAAACGGGGCTTCAAATTCATGTTGGATAATTAATATCCATCTGACCGAGCCCATACTTATATGGATAGAATAGAGCATTTGTTACGTGCTCAAAAAAACAAGGAAAAACAAGACAGAACCCGGGAGATGTAGGATTTGGTGGAACATTAGCAACAAAGCGGCATCGATAAAAACAAGTTATCTACCCAACTATCTTAACCTTCTGCAAAATCCACACCTCATTTCTTCACCCCCTGCGCCTGAATGGCGGTAATTACCACGGTATTCACGATATCTTTAACAAGGCAGCCACGGCTGAGGTCGTTTACGGGTTTGTTTAAACCCTGCAAAACCTGTCCGATGGCCAGGGCAAAAGCATTATGCTGAATAACTTTGAAGGTATTATTTCCGGTGCAGGGAATATTGAAGCTGGATACCTCAATGAACCAACACCTGCTACACTCTTGTTTATACCAGATAATGTACGTTTCACTTTGTTTTAACAATTGGCATATTTTACCAAAACGAGAAGACAATCAAAAAGACATATTAAAAAATGGATAGTGTTGTACGAATAGGTAACTTTGCAGGATGAATGAAGTTTTTAATATGGAAATATTATGAAGACATTGGAATTAAAAATACCGGATAACGTTGATTTGGACGACCGGGAAGCCAAAATGACATTAGCTTCAAGACTTTACAAGAAAGGTAAATTATCACTTGGACAGGCATCTGAAATGGCAGGATTGTCAAAAATGACATTTATGGAACTTTTAAGCGACTATGATGTAGAAATAATAAATTATCCTGCAAAGGAACTCGATAACGATATCTTAAATGCAAAGAATTATAGTATCTGATACAAGCTGTTTAATCTTATTGGATAAAATAGGGCTGATAGGATTATTAAAGTCAATATTCGGTAAAGTAATCATTACAAAAGAGATTTCTGAGGAATTCCACAAGGAATTGCCTGATTTTATCGAGGTAATAAATCCGAAGGATAGAAACTATCAAGGAATTCTTAAAGATTCATTAGACCCCGGAGAAGCAAGTGCTTTTGCATTAGCCATTGAGTACGATGATTGCTTGTTGATTATTGATGAGACAAAAGGACGACGGGAAGCAAAATCGTTGGGGTTAAAAGTTACAGGTACAATCGGTATTTTAATCGTAGCCAAAGAAAAAGAATTCATTCCTTCACTGCAAAAAGTTTTCGACGAAATCGGGAAAACAAATTTCAGAATAAACAAGGCGCTACTTATTGAAGCGTTAAAAAAGTGTTGTGAATAGTATCCCTCCGACGAACCCATATTGATTTAGCCAGGATAGTGCAATAGTTTTGTGCCCAAAAAAAATTATGGAGAAACAAAACAGAACTTTAGAGATGTACGACCTGGTAGAGCAGTGGCAGCGTAGCGGCAAGAGTCAGAAACAATTCAGTGCCGGACACAACATCAAACTTGCAACCATGCTTTTTGGGTTCTGGTTCAGGCCGACACATTTACAATATCATCCGGTGTAAAAACAACTATATCAGGGTGTGACGCAGGTATTTTCTGAAAAAGGACTTTTATTATTTTTTTGGGTTTGGCAAACGGGATGTTCAATTCTTTTGCCTGAAGTAATTCAAGAACTTCATATACATGGTTACTGTCCGACCACTTTACTTCGCCAATCAACAATGCAGTCTGGTCGGTTGACAGGGCAATGACATCAATTTCCATGGCTTTACGGTTTAATCCACCACCCCACCAGCGGGAGGCCGGGTTAAACCTTTTGCCGTCAATTTCGAGGTAAGGTATTGATTTTCGGCAGACATCTTCCCAAACCGTGGAAATATACAGCTCGTATTTCTCAGCAATTTCGTTCCATACCTGGTCAACTATATCAAATTCGAGCTTGCTTTTGTTAGGAACAAGAAAGGTGAAATAGAAATTCATAAAGGAGTCGTCAAATTTGTAAAGGCTTTTTTTTGACGACCTGGCAGGTTCTCCAAAAGGAATTTCACGTTTTACATATCCCTGATTGATTAGAAAACCAAACATTCGTGATAACTGTGTTGCAGGTTTTCCCAAACGGGCTGCAATTTCGGAAGGACGATGGACACCGGCGCCTATCAAACTCAGAATTGAATAAGCCTGAACAGAAGTACGCAGCTCATCCGAAAAAAGCCTTTCGGGTTCTTCGTTCAACAATCCGTTTTGGTCGAGAATGCTGTTTTTAACAGCCTGGTCAAAACTACCGTATTGCTTTCTGACCTCCCAATACCGAGGCACTCCACCCCACACTCCATATTCTTTAATTGCCTCATTAGCAGATATCGAAAGGTATTCCTGCAAGTATCTGATGGCCATGGGTTTTATCTTAATAATTTCGTTGCTCCGGCCATAAAGCGGCGAAGCGCTGTCGAGTACCATGCTGTGCATCATTTGTTGCGATGAGCCGCAAAGTATCAGATGATAGCTGCTTTGGTTGCGGTTGTCAACAATGGTTTGTAATATGGAAGGCAATTCAGGGCTGTTTTTAACCAAATAGGGAAATTCGTCAATGCAAACAATTGCCTTCGTATTCAGTGCATTGTTGAGGCTGATAAACAAACTTTCCCAATCAGGGTAAACCGGTTTGGAAAATCCGGGAACTACTTTCTCCACTTGCTTTGCAAAAGCCGAAATTTGCAGTGGCTTTTCCCTTAAATCAGATAAAAAATAGATGGTTTCGGGTGGTAATATATGTTGAAGCAAAGTGGATTTGCCACATCTTCGCCTCCCATAGATCACTATTAATTGTGAATTTTCGCGTTGCAATGCCTGCTCAATCCGCTCAATTTCTTTTTGTCTGTTCAAAAACATAGTCTTACTCTTTAAAATTATGTTTGACAAAAATAATGTTTCTCAAGCATAATAATATTTTTTATCATTTTTTCGGGCATCCCAAAAATCACTTTTGCCCCTTTTATTTCGTCTTGCTCATCTTGTAGGTCAATAGTCTCTATTATGAAATTCATGCGAAGATTAAAATTGGGGAGATTGGTGTGAAAATTTTAAACAAAGATGATTTGTCTTGCAACAGCGCTGAAGAAATCTTCGGACCATAATTCAAGCATCCGAGCATCCGTAACAAAAGGAGATGCTTCATTTATTTCATGTGCAACATCCAGATAGTCAACAGTATCCATCGGGCCAACCCATCTTAAAACAGGGAAATTAGTGAGATAGTTTTGTGCCCAAAAAATTATAGAAAAACAAGACAGAACTATGGAGATATACGATTTGGTTGAGCGGTGGTAATAGAGCAGCAAAAAAACGAAAACAATTTTGTAACGATAAAATGCCTCACTGATTAAAAATTTTTGTCCCGGTTAGGTTGAAAAGGTAACTTTGAGGGAAAATACGACAACTTTTTGCAGATGGAAGGCGCTATTTTACAAGCAACATCGGGCACTGATTTAAAACTGATTTTGCAGTTGGCTAAGAAATCGGGTATATCGGCTAAGAAATTATCGGAAGAAGAGATGCTGGATTTGGGTTTGTCTCTTGCAATTAAACAAGAGCGAACTGGCGAATTTACCGATGCTGATGAATTTTTGAGAGCGTTACAAGGTGGAAGCAAAGATTGATAAAACAGTTGACTTCAACATTAGATCTCTCAATACTCATCTCTTCTTCTCCAAGTCTTCTTGACTGTTTATTTTTTCACCCCCTGTGCCAGAATAGATATAACCGGAATGGGCCGGACAACTTCAGTCACCAACAGAAGCCAGCAGATCGGACTAATTTATAACCGATGCCAATTCGTCATTCCTTATCTTTTCCCAACAAAAATGCAACACCAAACACCAGCCTTACCCCATTGGTATTGGCTTTAGTTTCAGGGCTGGCGTCATTTTTTAGTCTTGAGAAATTATAGAGCAGTTGGGTGTCGATGGCAAGTTTTTTCGAAAAGAAAAATAATGATCCCAAACCACAGTCGCCCACCAGGCCTTTCGATTTATAGTATTGGTCCGTTTTCAGATAACAATATCCAGCATCGATTGTAAGAAATGGCCTTACATTATTCTTTCCGAAATAATATCTTAAATAAGGGCCGGCTGCAACACTCATTTCTTCCAGGTCGTTGTGATAATTGGTATGGTTGGAATAGTAAAACTGCGTTAATAATCCTACCGAAAATTGGTCGGAAATAAAGTACCCCACCTGAGGCAGAAAATTGATCTGATATCCACGTCCTGTTGATACGACCGTGCTGCCCTGAACATACTTTTCGAAAGAAAGCATCGCCGAAAGGTTCATCCCTCCTTCCACCAAATATTTCCCTTGTTGTGCATGGGTAAATTGAGGAAGACAACTTATTAACATAAGAATAAAGACAGTTTTTGCAGTGATGTGTAAGCAATGCTTGCAAGTTAACTTAACGCTGTTGTAAATGTAAATGATTTTCATTTGAATTAGAAATTAGATTGTACCTAAATAAACATAATATTTCGAATGCAAAAAATTGGAAAACATATTCTATTTCTTCACCCCCTGCGCCTGAATGGCGGTGATTACCACGGTATTTACAATATCTTTTACAAGGCAGCCACGGCTGAGGTCGTTTACGGGTTTGTTTAAGCCCTGCAAAACCGGTCCGATGGCCACGGCATTGGCGGCACGCTGAACGGCTTTGTAGGTGTTGTTCCCTGTGTTAAGGTCGGGGAAAATAAATACCGTGGCTTTTCCGGCCACTTCGCTTCCCGGCATCTTTTGGAGGGCAACCGTAGCATCAATGGCGGCATCATACTGGATAGGGCCTTCAATTTTCAGGTCGGGGCGGCGCTCACGCGCGATGGCAGTAGCTTTTCTCACCTTTTCCACATCTTCACCTTTCCCGGATTCACCGGTCGAATACGACAACATGGCAATACGGGGTTCGATTCCAAAATTAATGGCGGTTTCAGCCGAACTGATGGCGATATCGGCAAGCTGCTCGGAGTTTGGATTGGGGTTAACGGCACAATCGCCATAAACCAGCACCCGGTCTTCGAGGCACATCAAAAACGAACTCGAAACGATCGAGACACCCGGCTTGGTTTTTATAAACTCAAAAGCTGGTTTGATGGTATGCTGGGTGGTGTGTGCAGCGCCTGAAACCATCCCGTCGGCATGTCCTTTATACACCATCATGGTACCGAAATAGCTGACGTCGTGCATCAAATCGAAAGCCGACTCCTTGGTGACGCCTTTATGTTTACGCAAACGGTAATATTCGGCGGTGTATTCGTGCACAAGGTCGTTATCGTAAAGGTCGATGATGTTTACCCCGTTAAGCTGCAACTGTAAGGCGGCGGCCTTTTTAAAGATTTCCTGTTCATTCCCCAAAAGGGTGATATCCACAACGTTACGGCGGAGCAGGATTTCGGTGGCACGCAGGATCCTTTCGTCGTCGGCTTCGGGCAGGACAATATGTTTGCGGTTGGCGCGTGCACGCTCAAAAAGATCGTACTCAAACATAACCGGCGTAACCACCCTGGAGCGGGTAATTTTAAGGATCTTACCCAAAACATCCACATCAACATTGGTTTCGAAATGACCCAATGCAACTGCCAGCCTGCGTGTGTTCTCTGGAGTAAGTACAGGGCGGATATTGCTCACCTGCATGGCTGTTTCGTAAGTATCGCTTTCCACACCCAAAACCGCCAGCGGTAATTTTATGATTCCTTCCATCAACCTTGTGAACTGTTCGCTGGGCTTGATGCCACCGGTGAGCAAAATGCCCGAAATCTTAGGGAAGTTATCTGCCATCATCGTCATGACCAGGCCAATTAAAATATCAGTCCGGTCACCGGGAGTAATGACAAGCGTTCCTTTGGAAATCAGTTTCAATACCGATTCGAGGCTCATGGCACCCACTTTAAAATCGAGCACATCCAGGTTCAGGCTTTCATCATCTCCATAAATGTACCTCGCCTTGAGTGCATTGGCAATCTGCCGCATGGTGAGCTTTTGAAGGATGCTCTTTTCGGGAATCAGGAAGTTGATCTCTTCAGGTTTGCCGTATTTGTCCAGCACTTCATGGATTGCAACCAGGTCCTTTTCGCAGGCACGGTTGATGATGGTACCGATTTGTGCACATTTTTCGTCCGAAAGTATTCCACGCACAATCTGCATATTGTCGGCAATTTCGTTTGCGGTTTTGTTGTAACCGTTGATGACGGCAATAACAGGTGCCCCGAGGTTGTTTGCAAATTGAACATTAAAATCGAACTCAAAAGTAGTGAGTGCGCCCTGGAAATCGGTGCCTTCGCAAAGGATAAAATCGCATTCCTTTTCGAGGTATTTATATTTATTGATGATGGCAGTAAAAACGGCATCCATGTCGCCGGCCTGCATCAGGTCGATGGCCTGGAGGTTTGTCATACCAAACATGGAATCGTATGCAAAAGGCAACTTATAGCGTTTGGCTATCAGCCTGATGTGATCGTCTTCTTTTTGATCGGCCCTTACGACGGGTCTGAAGAATCCGATTTTTTTAATATGCCTCGACAAAAGCTCCATCAATCCCAGAACGATCAGCGACTTTCCGGCTTTTGCCTCAGTAGCGGCAACGTACAAATTTTTCGACATTAAAAATATTTTTTACCTGAACTGCTTTTCCGGCAAATTTACCGGATTTCTTGTAACGATGATAATTTAAAAACCATATAAATCGGGAACTAAATTTTCATCAAATGTAAGAATTTGTAATTTGTTTAAATAAAAATGGCCAAATGAAGCCGTTAACAATGGCCGGAGTCATGCCTGCGGCTTACTTCCTGTCGCCTGCTGTCCTGCTGTTTACTGCATACTGCCCACTGCCTGCTGCCTGCTGGCGACTGCCAACTGCTGCCTACTGGCGACGGCCAACTGCTTACTTCACTCCTTATTCTTTGATCTTTAAAAAATAATACTTTTGCCGGCTCAATTTTAAGCGCCTTTTTTAGATGAAAGGATTTTTATTCGTAAATTCGACACTTGCAAATAATTGCTTCTGATATGGAAATCAAGGTTTTTATCCTTGCGATGATTTTAGGTTTTGCGATTTTCATTGTCCCGAAGAAATCGCAGTATTTGTTGGGATTGTTGCTTCATCTTGTTGTCATCGTTGTTACTTCTGTTTTAGCCATCGATGCCTTGTTTTATGCGCCTGCCGGCCAGTCGCAGATATTGGCTTACGTTGCTGGAAGTCCCGTTCACCTGGTCGTTGATGAGTTGTCGTCATTTTTTGTGCTTGTGGTGAATTTTACCATGCTTACAGGTGTGTTGTATGCCGGCGGTTATTTAAAACCATATCTCGAAAAAAAGAATAATGGCGAAATGGCGCTACATTATTTCAGTTTCCTTTGGCTGCACATTTCGATGCTTCTGGTTTGCATGCTCAGGGACGGATTTGCTTTTTTAATCGCCTGGGAACTGATGTCGGTATTTTCGTTCATCCTTGTGATTTTTGAATCGGAAAACAAACAAACCGTTAAAATTGGTTTGAATTACCTGATTCAGATGCACATTGGCCTGGTTCTGATCATGTCGGCCTTTATTGTGGCCTGGGTGAAAACCGGTGCTGTATTCAGTTTCGATGGTCTCACTATATACTTTGCCGGCCACAAACCCTACCTTTTATTCCTTCTTTTTTTTGCGGGTTTCGGGATCAAAGCAGGATTTATCCCACTGCACACCTGGCTGCCACATGCTCACCCGGCTGCCCCTTCGCATGTTTCGGGTGTGATGAGCGGGGTAATGATAAAAATGGGGATTTACGGTATTTTGAGGGTTTTGACATACATCCACACCGATTTGCTTTATATCGGGATTTTCATTCTTGGCATTTCGGTTTTCTCTGGTGTTCTGGGCGTTACGCTTGCCATTGTGCAGCACGACATCAAAAAGCTACTGGCATACCACAGCATCGAAAATATCGGTATTATTGGCATAGGCATTGGCCTTGGGGTTGTTGGTGTTGCCGAAAACATTCCCGTACTTGCCGTGCTTGGTTTTGCAGGTGGGATTTTACACGTGTTAAACCATTCACTGTTTAAGTCGCTGTTGTTTTATTCGGCAGGCAGCGTTTACCAACAGACACATACCCGCAATATCGACCAATTGGGTGGACTGATAAAAAATATGCCCCGGACCGCCGTTTTCTTTTTACTTGGGTCATTGGCCATTTGCGGGTTACCGCCTTTTAATGGTTTTATTTCCGAGTTTCTGATTTACTCGGGCATGTTCAGAGGACTCTTTCCGGGTGACCTGCCCACGGATGTGATTATCCTTTTTAGTTTTATCGGCCTGGTGATTATCGGTGGGCTGGCCATTTTTTGTTTTACAAAAGTTTTTGGAATCGTTTTCCTGGGGACGCCTAGATCACCCAAAGCCATGAAAGCCCATGAATCCGGTGGCAGGATGATTTTTCCACAAGTGCTTGCCGGAATTGTGATTATCGTCATCGGGCTGGTGCCTGCGATATTTTTACAACCATTAAACAGTATAGTAAGCCTTTTCACAGGCAGTACACCCATTCTTACAAATGCGATCCCGGTGATGAATAAACTCAGTCTTTCGTCGGGTATTTTTATTTTGTTCGTCGGCTTGTTGTGGTTTCTGCGCAGGTCTCAACAAAAGACCCGGCAAATCGAAACGGGTCCGACCTGGGGATGTGGTTATACAGGTGCTAATCCTGCATTACATCAGTATTCGGCAACGTCGTATGCCGATAATATCCGCGATTTAGCCTCTGAAGTCGTTCAGCTTAAAAAGCATTACAATTCGTTTGGTGAAGATGAAATATTCCCGGCAAAGCGCACATTTGAAACACATTCATCGGATGTTTTTGAGGATAATCTCGTTAAAAAGCCGTCGGATGGCCTGTTGAAGTGGTTCGAAAAAATTGCGGTCTTTCAGACCGGAAATTTGCAGCACTATCTGCTTTATGCATTGGTTTTTATGATTTTCATTTTTTTAATCACTTTATTAAAACTCATATAAAATGGCCTGGATCGGAATATTGTCGATAATTATTACGGGGATCATTTTTCCGGGAATTATCGGGATGGTTAAAGCCAGGGTTGGAGGTCGTAAAAGCCCGTCGATTTTTCAGCCCTTATCCGACGTCATCAGGCTCTTTAAGAAAGTGGCGGTTTATAGCAGCACCACAAGCGTCGTTTTCAGGATTGCCCCTTTGGTTTATTTTGCTTCGGTGATTTCGGTGCTTACATTGATACCATTTGCAGGGCAGAAAGGATTGATTTCGTTCGAAGGCGATTTTGTGTTTTTTGCCTACCTGCTTGCACTTGGGAAATTTCTGATGATCATTGCCGCGTTGGATACCGGGAGCGGATTTGAAGGCATGGGGGCTAACCGTGAAGCGCTTTATTCGTTACTGGCAGAACCTGCATTTTTTATTCTGATGGGCTCGCTGGCACTTTTTGCAGGCAATACTTCATTTTATAACCTTTACCACCATCTGCATCTCAACACCCATTTGTCATATCTCACGGCCATCACAGCAATTTATGTACTGATTTACATTGCAATGGTCGAAAACAGCAGGTTACCGGTTGATGATCCAAAAACCCACCTCGAACTTACGATGGTTCACGAAGTGATGGTTCTCGACAACAGCGGGTTCGACCTGGCCCTGATCCACATCGCCAGCTGGCTTAAATTTTCGCTGTACGGAACGCTCATCGCCAATTTCCTGCTTCCCTTTTCGTTGCCGCATTATGCTCAGATCATTTTCTTTTTCATAGTTCAGGTCACTTTTGCAGTTACTGTTGGGGGACTGGAATCGTTCAAGGCAAGAAATAAAATGGTGAAAAACCCCCAGTTTATCGTCGTGCTTTCTGCCATCGCCATTGTGGCTTTTCTTACAGCATTAATCATAACTGAAAAATTCACGCTAAACTAAACTTTCATGACCTATTTCTTCATTATCGTTTACAGCATTACACTTGTATATTTTGCACTTTCCGAAAGGGTGAAAAAATTTATCGTTTTATTGGCCATACAAGGGGTGTTGCTTTTCGGGATTGTGTTTTTTAACCTGAGCCATGTGGCCCTTGCAGAATTCATCTTTATCCTGGTGGAAACGATACTCGTAAAATCGCTGGTGATACCGGTATTCCTCAACAAAGTACGCAAGGATAACGGATTGAAAAGGGTTCACGAAACCGAAATACCGGTATTTTATTCAGTCATAGCTGTGACGGCAATCCTGATGGGTAGTTTTTTTATCAGCAATTATCTGCATCAGCAAAATATCCATACCAAATTTTTTACGGTGGCCATTGCTTCCGCAGTTTTTGGGATTTATTTCATCATTATCCATAAGAGCGTTTTCAGCCATCTGGTGGGATATCTCATTATCGAGAACGGAATATTCCTGTTGTCGCTGGCTGTTGGAAGTGATATTCCGATGCTTGTAAATCTGGCTGTTTTATTGGATGTGTTGATGGGTGTGCTTGTGATAGGGATTTTTGTAAACCGTGTAAGCGACCGCTTCCAGAGTACGAGTATCGACGAACTGGCAAAACTTAAAGATTAAGAGATGTTGGTATATTATTTCATATTGGCGATAGCGATTAGCGGGACAATGATGTTGTTCAAAAACCGCATCCTGAATATCGGATTAGCTTGTTTGTTTATCCTGGTTCAAATAGCCATTTCGGTCGTTGCCGTGAGTCATCACGAAGTCATCGACTCGGTATATTTTAAATTTGATTCGCTTGGTATTCTTCTTACCATCGTCCTGGCATTTTTAACTCCCGTTACATTTTATCACAGCTATTTATATTTAAAACGATACACGCCTTTGGCAGGAAGGCAAAGCATTTATTGGGGAGCTTTGGTGATGCTGATTGCTGCCATGACCGGGGCATATTTTGCAGAGAATGTTGCGCTTTTATGGGTATGCATTGAGGCAACCACACTTTTTGTGACGATTCTTGTTTTTCACAGCCGTTCAAAAACCTCGCTGGAAGCCTCATGGAAGTATCTTTTTATTTCTTCCATCGGTGTGGCGATTGCATTTATGGGAATTCTTTTCCTTACAGCCATATCTGTCGAAAGCGGGCCAAAATCATTAAGCCTTGCAGATCTGATCAGCAATTCGCAAACCATGAATCCCATCTGGCTTAAGATTGCATTTATCCTGGTTTTGGCCGGATTCAGTATTAAACTCAGCATTTTTCCGCTTTTTGCTGCTGCCATCGATGCTAAAACGCTTGCCCCCTCGCCTGTAAATGCCCTGATGTCGTCGGCACTGGTAAATGTCGGATTTGTGGGAATTTTCAGGTTTTACTGTATCATCGCACAAACCGAAGCTGTAGGTTGGGCACAAAACGTTCTGATGATTACCGGGATCATCTCGATATTTTTGGCAGCTATTCAACTTTTTAAGGTCAAGCGCTTTACGCGGATGTACGCCTTTTCGACGATGGAACACATGGGCATCGTCTGCCTGGCACTTTTTGCCGGAGGACCGGGGTACTATGCCGCCATTTTGCATGTTGTGCTTCATGCTTTTGTAAAATCAGGATTGTTTTACCAGTTAGGGCAGAGCAACTACATTTTCAGGTCGATCTGGATAAAAGACAGCGGCGCGTATTTTAAGATAAATCCGATGGGTGCTTTGGTTGTCCTGACTGGCTTTTTTTCGATAACTGCTATTCCTCCATCAGGTCTTTTTGTGAGCGAGTTTTTAATTTTTAAAGCACTGTTCCTTAAAAATCACATCATGGTGGCTGTGCTTGCACTTATTTTTCTTACGGTGATCATGTTTGAAATCGGAAGGTTTGTTTTCCATCTTTTATATGATGAAAAACCGGCCCATCTCGATGAAAACAATCTGCAAATAAACCGCTACGAAACCATTTCGCAGTTTCTATTGTTTGGTTTTGCGATTTATCTGGGTTACAATCCACCCGGTTTTTTAATCGAATTAATGAATTCGGCCATAGCCATCTTAAATTAAGCGGTATGTCGAAAGAAATTGAAATGATGTACATAAAAAATGGGCAAAGTGTAGCTTTGCTGGATGTGCCTGTGTTAGCTTACGCTGGTTTCAAGGCAGAAGTCCTGAAATTGCTTGGCGAAAAGGAGAACCATTGTGTAAACTATTTTGCGTTTCGTAATCATGACGATTTGCAATTGATGGCCTGCATTGCAAACGACCGTGAAGGCAATATTGCCCTGCTTTCGCATAAAGTCCCGGTTCAACCGGATATTCAATTGGAGTCGTTGGCGCAGCATCATTTTGCACTTCACATTTTTGAGCGCGAAATTCAGGAGAATTTTGGCGTCGGATTTACCGGTCATCCCTGGCAAAAGCCAGTAAGGTTTCCACACAACCGATATAACCAAAATTTAGGGACAAACGATTACCCGTTTTATTCGATCGAAAGTGAAGAATTACACGAAGTCGGGGTCGGCCCGATACATGCGGGGGTTATCGAGCCTGGTCATTTCAGGTTTATCTGCAATGGTGAAACCGTTTTGCATCTCGAAATCCAGCTGGGATGGCAACACCGGGGAATTGAAAAGCTCATTATCGAAAAAGAAACATTGCTTCAGCGAAACCTGATAGCCGAAAATATTGCCGGAGATACCGCCGTTGGTCACAGTCTGGCTTTTGCACAACTGATGGAATCGCTGGCAGGAATACAGGTGAGCGACCGGCTCAACCTCGAACGTTCGATTGCGCTTGAACTCGAACGGATTGCCATCCATGTGGGCGATATCAGCGCTTTGTGTGTGGATGTGGCATATAACCTGGGGGCAAATGTGTTCAGCGTGATGCGAACCGGCATCATCAATTTTACGCAATCCTGGTGTGGTAACCGTTTGGGGAAAAGTCTGATCAGGGCCGGTGGGACGAATTATCGTTTTAGCCGGGAAATGAAAGACAAACTACTGCTTCTTCTGGAGGATTTCGAAAAACGTTTTATCGAAATGTCGCATTATACCTTCCGTTTGCCAAGTGTCGAAAATCGTTTCGATAACATCGGGATTGTAACAGCTAACCAGGCCCGTCTGATCGGTTCGGTTGGGATGGCTGCCCGGATGACCAATATGCGGCGCGATATCCGCGAAACACATCCTTTTGCCGGATTTTTAAACTTCCCTTATGAGGCCATTGTCCTCGAAAAAGGAGATGTTTTCGCACGCTTCCTGCTCCGGCGAAAAGAAATCAAGAAATCCATTGCATGGATCCGGGCGGTGTTGAGTGAGATGACTTTCGAAAATCAAAGCATCGAACCTCCAACAAAGGAGATTAAACTGATGCCATCTGCCATTTCGGTTTCGCTTACCGAGGGCTGGAGAGGTGAAATTTGTCATTGTGCTGTCACCGACGAAAATGGGAAACTGATGCATTACAAGATCAAAGACCCTTCGGTGCATAACTGGAAATCGCTTGAGCTTTCGCTGCGGAATCTCGAAATATCGGATTTCCCGATCAACAACAAAAGTTACAATTTGAGCTATTGCGGACATGATCTTTAAAATATTTGCTGTGTGAACCGGGCAGATGCCGGCTCCGGTTTTGTGTTTTAGGATTAAATGAAAGTTATTATGGAACCTTACCTGATTTCTGAACTAAAAATTATTGCCCACAATGGCAGGCAGTATATTCCTGACCTTACCAAAGCTGAAGTACCTGCGCCGTTCCGGGGAAAACCAGAAATTTCTGCAGCAAAAGTTGACGAGGATGCATTGGTAAGCATTTGTCCGGTGGGAGCGATCGACTCAAATCCTGTCAGAATTGATTTGGGGAAATGTGCTTTCTGCGGAGAGTGTGCCATTGCCTTTCCTGAAAAGATCCGGTTCACAAATCGTCATAAAATAGCTGCAAACGACCGTAGCAGCTTAATTATCCGGGAAGGGGATTATTCGGAAATCACAGTCGATCCTGCCCGGATAAGAAAGGAAATCCGTTCGGTTTTTGGGCATTCACTCAAGCTGCGACAGGTTTCGGCGGGAGGCGACAATTCATGTGAATGGGAACTTGGGGCTTGCGGTAACCCCAATTTCGACATGGGCCGCTTTGGGATCGAATTTGTAGCTTCGCCGCGTCATGCCGATGGCATTGTAATTACAGGCCCCATCTCAGCAAATATGGCCGAAGCCCTTCAAATTTGCTATGATTCGGTTCCTTCACCAAAAATGATTATCCTTTGCGGAACCGATGCCATCAGTGGCGGAATCTTTGCCGGATCGCCAGCTCTCTACCGGAGTTTTGCCGACACGCATCACATCGACCTGTACATTCCCGGCAATCCACCACATCCGCTTACCATCATTAACGGAATACTTGATTTGACAAGGAATAAAAGCTTTTAAAATTCAGGATCCCGGGAATTGGATCAGGCTAACGCCGAAAAGCGCTGAAATGTAAAACACAGCATATATGGAAATAAGATTAACGCCAGTTGCCACAGTCATAAACTCCCGAAAATCAGCAACAGACGATTATTGGGCAGATATTACCAGTGAAATTGAGCTTGCCGATCCTATTCCGGCTGAGGCTTTTGACCATATTTCCGACTTCTCCCACCTTGAAATTATTTACTTTTTCGACAAAGCCGGAAGCGATGACATTGTCTTTTCAGGTCGCCCCAGAGGCAATCCAAATTATCCGGAAGTTGGCATTTTCGGGCAACGAAAAAAAGACCGGCCAAACAGGATCGGCCTTTGTACTGTGGAATTGTTGGAACATAAAGGAAGAACCATAAAAGTTAAGCATCTCGATGCCATCAATGGAACCCCGGTTTTAGACATCAAGCCGGTTTTCAGGGAATTTCAGCCGCAAGGGGAAATCAAACAGGCTGCCTGGGTTGCCGATCTGATGAAAAATTACTGGTAAAGAATGAATGGAAACCATAATTTTGGTTTTTGTCTTCTGCGGGCAATGTTTGCCGGAGAAACTTTAGGAATGAAAAGCACTCATTATTTCATACTTTTTTTATATCTGTTTATTCAGTCGTGTTCAGGAGGTAGCAATAGTTCACCAACCGGAAATACCATGTCTGGAGAATATGCTGCTGATACTTCAGAAATTAATAAACTTCTGAACCGGGCTTCTGCTATCGGAACAACAAATCCGGACAGTGCTCTCAAATACCTGAATGTTGCTGAGGCAATGTGTCTTAAAAGTGAATACGATGAAGGATATGCAAAGGCACTTTTCCAACTTGGAAGTTTGATTTACGCTGAAAATAACTACCAGCAGGCTCTGGATTATTATTCTCAGGCATTGGAACTGGCGAAAAACCTAAACCTCATTTTACTTAAAGCAAAGTGCCTGGAACGTATGGCTTCAGTTAACCTTACCCTTGGTAACGACCATTTTGCACTTAAACTTTACTACGAGGCACTACCTTTGTTTGAGCAAACAAAAAATAAAGAAGGAATAGCAAAAGTCTATAATATCATTGGGCTTTACAAGAGTGGTCAAAATGAATATGATTCCGCCGAGAACTATTACCAAAATGCCATGAAAATTAACGAAGAGATTGGCAATAAGAGAGGTGTAGTTAATAATAAAGGTAACCTCGGTTACCTTTATGAAATAACCGGTAAGTTAAATCAGGCCACAAATATTTATAATGAGTTGATTGATTTTTTGGTAAAAGCTGGTGATAGTCTTGATCTTCCGGTGATTTATTACAACTTTTCATCGCTTTACGAAAAGAAAGATCAGGCGGATACCGCGCTTCTGTACCTCGGAAAGGCGCTTGCCATTTGCGAAAAAACCCGTGATACCGCGCTCATGTCGACACTTTATGGGAATATGGGAGAGATATTTTTAGCGCATTCTCTTTACGACTCAGCCAGATTGCATCTAAATAAATCAATTGCCTGTTCAAAAGCTACCGGTGACATTGAAACCCAGGCTCAGGCAACGAAACTGCTTTTAGAGCTCGACACACTTAAAGGTGATTACCGGAAAGCTGTTGCAAGAATCAATCGCTTACTGGCACTAAATGATTCAGTATTTAGCAGGAAAACCAGGCATGATCTGAAAACATCAGAGTTGCAATATAAAAACGAAAAGCAGAAAAATTTCATCAATGTTCAAACAATTCAGATCCGGGCATCAAAAAAGCAAAATCAACTCTATCTGATGCTTCTGTTACTGTCGGCGGTTACAGTATTCCTGTTGACTTTTCTGATAATGCTGACAATCAGAAGCAACAAACGAAAACAAACACTTTTACAGGATGACCTGAAAATAAAAGACCTGCAGATCGAAAATGCTATAAAAACGGAAGAAGTTAATAAGCTCAGGATCGAGAAAATAGAGGAGGAAATAAAGATCAAAGAAAGAGAACAAATGAGCAACGCGCTTGCAATTGAACAAAAAAACGAATTGCTTGGGCTGATCAACAACAAGATCACCGAAACCATGCGCGATACCGGCATCATCACAATTAAGGACCTAAATGGAATAGTTTCTTCTATCAGGAGCAATATCAGTGATTCAACAGAAACTGATCTGTTTAATCAGAAATTCAACCAACTTCATAACAATTTCTTTGATTACCTTAAGAAATCACATCCTGCCCTTACGAATTCGGAATTAAAGTTCTGTGCTTATCTTAAGCTTAAGCTTAGCGGCAATCAGATTGCAAGCATTATGAACGTTACTACCGAAGCCATCCGCAAAAACAGATACCGGATCAGGAAAAAACTAAAACTTGAAAAAGATGCCTCATTAGAGGATTACATTTCAAAGTTTTAGATTTTCTGCAAGCTCTCTTATTTAAATTATGTCCGCCTTTTGTCCGCACTCTAAATTTCCCTGCCCGGTGCAACAAATTTATTTTTGCCAATCAATCATAAAATCGAAACAATGAAAAGAATAATTACAATTTTAATTTCCTTTTTATTTACTTTTCCAATACTAGCCCAGCCATGGGTTCAAAATCTGCCACAGGATAAAGTGCAGAACGGAACACTTACGTTTCTTGAAATACAGAAAGCATTTAACGATTACTGGGAACCATTTCATGTAAAAGGGGGAAAGTATATCAATAATCAGGGTGTTGAAGTAAAAGCCGTGGGTTGGAAACAATTCAAACGTTGGGAGTGGTATTGGGAAAACAGGGTGGATCCGGTAACCGGAGCATTTCCAAATACATCCGCCTGGGAGGAATTGCAAAAATACCAGTCTCATAATCCCGGATCAATTAAAAGCACTTCAGGGAACTGGACATCTGTTGGGCCTACGTCTTCACCGGGAGGTTATGCCGGACTGGGAAGAATCAATTGTGTCGAGTTTCATCCTACCGATAATAATTTAATCTATGCAGGTGCTGCAAGCGGAGGGTTGTGGAAAACAACCGACGGTGGGGCAACCTGGACCGTTCTCAGTGATACCTGGCCGGTACAAGGATGTAGCGATATTTGCGTAGTTTCAGGTTCGCCAAATACAATTTATGCTGCCTCTGGAGACAGGGAAAATACCATGTGGCACTTTGGTGGCGGACAAAACCACGATAACAACAGTGTGGGTGTTTTGAAGTCTGATGATGGAGGAGATAGCTGGAACACAACAGGCTTATCATTTGTACCCAGCCAGAAGATCGCCATTAACCGCCTGCTGCTTGATCCATCCAATAGCGATATCCTCTATGCCGCTACTACAGCAGGTGTGTATAAAACTACGGATGCCGGCGTCAACTGGAACCAAATCTATGCAACTCAATTCAGTGATATGGAGTTCATGCCGGGAACATCCTCAACAATTTATGGCTCATCCAAAGCTGGAGACATCTATCGATCGATAAATAGTGGAGATACCTGGACAGCAACGCTAACAACCACTTTTGGCAGGGTTGAGATGGCAGTAACCCCAGCTAATTCCAGTATTGTTTATGCCGTTATGCAGGATTTGCCTTCTCCGGTTGACGAGAGTCC
>Ga0172369_10004191_pt1 | contig 18461 bp, 13 predicted proteins | sample LakKiv25m_FD_114539 | JGI IMG/M metagenome (GOLD analysis project Ga0172369, IMG submission 114539) | Freshwater microbial communities from Kabuno Bay, South-Kivu, Congo - kab_022012_11.25m | ecosystem: Environmental > Aquatic > Freshwater > Lake | place: Democratic Republic of the Congo...
ACCTTAAGTCTGGATGTAACGCCAAGTATCACCCCGGATGGTAAAGTGCAGATGAACCTGAATATCACCAGTGATAGTCCAGGAGCACCAACCCCAACCGGTCAGCTGACGATTAACAAAAACTCGATCAATACCAATGTACTGGTCGATAATGGTGAAACCGTCGTGCTCGGTGGTATTTTTGAGCAGCAGACAGCCAATCAGCAAACCAAAGTGCCATTCCTGGGGGATATTCCGTATTTAGGCCGTTTATTCCGTAAAGATATTAAATCGGACAATAAACGTGAGTTGCTGATTTTTGTGACACCACGAATTGTTAATGACAGTGTTTCAAGAAATCATTAATATATTTTCAATTTAACAAAATAAATAGGTGACTCCTTGCCAAGCAAAGAGTTTAACGCCCTGCCAAATATCTATTTGGTGGGGCCGATGGGGGCCGGAAAAACCACGGTAGGGCGACATTTGGCAGAGCTGCTCGGACGCGAGTTCCTGGACAGCGATCATGAAATCGAGCGTCGTACCGGGGCCACCATTCCCTGGATTTTTGAAAAAGAAGGGGAAAGCGGTTTCCGTAACCGTGAAACCACCGTCATTGACGAGCTGACCTCTCGTACTCAACTGGTTCTTGCCACCGGCGGCGGTGCAGTCACCCAGGCCCCGAACCGTGAATTCCTCAAACAGCGTGGTATTGTGGTATATCTGTATACCCCGGTGGAAATCCAGCTGCAACGTACCTACCGCGATAAAAACCGTCCTCTCCTTCAAGTTGAAAATCCTGAACAGAAACTGAAAGATTTGCTTGCAGGACGCGATCCATTATATCGTGAGGTGGCACATCATATTATTGAAACCAATCAGGGTGCAGCCCGTGATCTGGCACAAAAAATCCTGAATGTGATCGTGGCGAAGAAATCAATTTAATTGAGTACAGTGTTTTAAAACCATGCAAACCTTATATGTTGAACTCGGCAATCGCCGTTACCCGATTTTTATTGGCAGTGATTTAAATCCGCAGACGTTACTGGAGCCTTATATTCAAGGCAAGCAGGTCATGATTGTGAGCAACAGTACCGTGGCGCCTTTGTATTTAGAGCACTATCAAACTGCCATAGAAGCACTGGGTAAACAGGTGGCAACATGTATTTTGCCTGATGGTGAAAAATACAAGGATATTCAGCATCTCAATCTGATTTTTGATGCGCTGCTAGAGGCCGGGTTTAACCGCGATTGTACCGTGCTGGCACTCGGCGGCGGTGTGATTGGTGATATGGCCGGGTTTGCCTCAGCCTGTTTCCAGCGCGGCGTGTATTTTATTCAGGTACCGACCACCTTGCTGTCTCAGGTCGACTCCAGTGTGGGTGGGAAAACCGGGATTAACCATCCGCTAGGTAAAAACATGATTGGTGCCTTCCAGCAGCCGCAAGTGGTGCTGGCCGATATGTCGCAGCTCAAGACCTTGCCGGATCGTGAGCTGTCTGCTGGTCTGGCCGAAGTGATTAAATATGCACTGCTGGGTGATATTGAGTTTCTGGACTGGTTAGAACAGCACATGGATGCCTTGGTGGCGCGTGATCCGGTTTTACTGGCAGAAGCGGTGTACCGTTCTTGCGCGCACAAAGCCCGTATTGTCGCCAATGATGAAAAAGAGCAGGGCGAACGCGCATTGCTGAATTTAGGCCATACCTTTGGTCATGCTATCGAGTCTTATCTCGGCTATGGCGAATGGCTGCATGGTGAAGCGGTTGCGACCGGCATGGTGATGGCCGCCGATTTATCACATCGGATGGGCTGGATTTCCGCAGACGATGTTGAGCGTACAAAAAGAATCATTTCTCGTGCCCAATTGCCGATAGTATGTCCTAAAATTCCGTTGGATGATTTTCTCGGTTTTATGGCCCATGACAAAAAAGTGCTGAATGGCCAGTTACGACTGGTGTTAATGCAGCGTCTGGGACAGGCCATCATTACCCGGGAATTTGATCCGGAATTAATGAAGCAGTCTATTCTTGCGCATCAGGCAGCATAAATAAGGGATCCCATGGCAGCAGCATCACAAAGCGTCAAACAACGTGTTCAGAATTCCATCTGGTTGGTGTGTGGTGCGCTGTGTCTGCTGCTGGCGATTATCTTCTGGGCCATTACCGATCGTGATGAGCTGGTTGAAGTGGGAAAAGCCCCGGAATCAGAAGTTGAATTACAGATTCAGCCGGCAAAAGTCGCGGCAACCGCGCATTTGGGTGCCTTGATCGACGAAGTCAAACCGCTGGAACAAACCAAGCGTTTAACCGCTTCCGGTTTGCATGAGCCTGAATTTCGCGGCACCAAATTTATCTCCGAGCAGCGTAAGAACCAGACCATTGAACTGTTTCGCGTGAGCGAAGAAGACATTATCAAGGGTTTTCTGAAAAAACAGGCTGATCGCCAGAGTTTTCTTTATATTCGCTTGAGTGGTGAAAACCGCGCCGAGCAATATGTATTGCTGTATGGCAATTATAAAAATACCAGTCAGGCGCAAAGCGCTTTAGAACAGCTAGCGCTGCAATTGCCTGCATCGATCAAACCGGTGGTAACCAGCTTTATGGACTATCTGCCGTTTGTCAATGACCTGGGTGCAGAGGAAGTGAGCCTGAACAATAAACTCTATGAAGTGGCTTTAAAGCCGGCTGCGCTGCCGAAAATTGATGAAAGTCTGCTGGCTGCACCAAAACAGAGCGCAACCAGTCCGCAACGCTCCACCACAACCACCACCGTAACCCGCCGTGATCAGGACGGAAACGTGGTGGATGTGCAAAAATCACAAAGTGGTGTCGCTCCACCTGCACCAGCATCGAATAACACCACCACAGAACAAGAAATTAGCGATCCTTTCAATTAAACTGCCGTTCTAAAATAGCGCAGGCTGGTGTATAAAAATAAAGATATGCACAAAAGTAGTGCGTATAAAATAAGCGAAACTTCCCTGAAAGCGCACTGCTCTCACTGAAACTTGCCCAAATTAAGTCATTTAAAAATAGCACAATAAAGTTGGCATCATTTTTGCATTATTGGTGCATCAATTGAGTTAATGTCCCTATTTTGGAGCAAAAAAGATTCAATGATTGTGCGAAATCGTCAAATGTTTATGCTTGATTTAAGTGCGTAAAGGCAGTCATGGTTTTCCTCAGCTTGTCATCTTGATCACTCAAGATCAAAGCCAGGAGAAATGAACTTGCTCAACATGGATCTTAAGCTAAGTCAGTCGGACCAGGTCGCAAAAGAAAGTAGATTGTTAATGCCCAGCAAGGGCGCGTTGAAAGAAGGGTACGCTATGCACATGCCATCGCCTAATACTGTAGCTCCCGCTCAAGGTTTATACCAACCGGATGAGTTTAAAGATAACTGTGGTTTCGGTTTAATCGCCCATATGCAGGGTGATGCAAGCCATGATCTCGTCAAGACCGCCATTCATAGTTTAAGTTGTATGACCCACCGTGGTGGTATTGCCGCAGATGGCAAGACGGGCGATGGTTGCGGTCTATTGCTTGCCATGCCAAAGCAGTTCTTCCGTGAAGAAGCCAAACGCTTAAGTGACATTACCTTAAGTGAAGTGTTTGCTGTGGGCACCATTTTCCTGAGCCTCGATCCGGCCTTAGCTGCGCATGCCAAACAGACGTTAACCAAAGAAATTGAAGCAGAAGGCTGTAAAGTCATTGCCTGGCGTGTAGTGCCAACCAATAACGATGCCTTAGGCTCAATTGCCCTGCAGTCTTTGCCTGCGTTTGAACAGGTCATCGTGAACTGCCCGATTGGCGTGACTGAAGTTGAATTTAACCGCAAATTATTTTTGGCGCGTCGCCGTGCCGAGCAGCAACTCAGCAATGATCCGTATTTCTATGTGACCACTTTGTGCTCAACTGTGATCAGCTATAAAGGTCTGATGATGCCAGCCGCGATTGCTGACTTCTATACCGACCTGGCTGATGAGCGTTTAGCGTCTCATATTGTGGTGTTCCACCAGCGTTTCTCGACCAATACCTTGCCACGCTGGCCGCTGGCGCAGCCGTTCCGTTATCTGGCGCACAATGGTGAAATCAACACCATTACGGCAAACCGTAACTGGGCGCTGGCACGTACCCCTAAATTTGAAAACCCGTTGTTGCCGGGCTTAACCGAGCTGAATCCAATTGTGAACCGTACCGGTTCGGATTCATCCAGTCTGGACAATATGCTGGAAATCCTCGTGGGTGGCGGTATGGATCTGTTCCGTGCGCTGCGTATGCTGGTGCCACCAGCCTGGCAAAACGTGGAAACCCTGGATGCAGACCTGCGTGCCTTCTATGAATTTAACTCGAAACACATGGAAGCCTGGGATGGTCCGGCAGGTTTGGTGATTCAGGATGGCCGTCATGCCATCTGTATGTTAGACCGTAACGGTTTACGTCCAGCACGCTGGGTCATCACCAAAAATGGTTATATTACCCTTGCCTCTGAAATTGGGGTTTGGGGTTATGAACCGGAAGATGTGGTGTCGAAAGGCCGTGTTGGTCCGGGCCAGATTCTGGTGGTCGATACCATGACCGGCAAAGTGCTGGACACCAGTGATGTAAACCAGCACCTGAAAAAAATGCGTCCTTACCGTGAATGGTTACGTGAAAATTCAATTCGCGTTCAAGGCAGCCCGGAATTAGAAGAATATTTATGTGATCAGGGCTTAAAAGGCGATGGCCTGAAAGCGGCACAAAAAATGTTTATGGTCACTTTTGAAGAGCGTGATCAGCTGCTGCGTCCAATTGCAGAAAGCGGTCAGGAAGCAGTTGGCTCGATGGGCGATGATACCCCAATGGCCGTGTTGTCACGTCAGGTGCGTCATGTATCGGATTATTTCCGTCAGCAGTTTGCACAGGTCACCAACCCGCCAATCGACCCGTTACGTGAATCAATTGTGATGTCGCTGGAAACCTGTCTGGGCCGTGAGCAAAACGTATTTGAACAGGGACCGGAACATGCTGATCGTCTGATCATTTCCAGCCCGGTACTGTCAAACTCGAAAATGCACCAGATTCGTACTTTAGGACGTAAAGGCTATGAAATTGCCGATATCGACCTGAACTATGCTGAAACTGAAGGTCTGGAAGCGGCAATCACACGTATTTGCGAGCAGTCTGCGCAAGCAATTCGTGATGGCAAAACCTTATTGGTACTTTCCGACAAGAAAATCCGTGAAGGCTATCTGCCGGCTAATGCAGTGATGGTCACTGGGGCAGTGCATCACCACCTGATCAATACCGGTTTACGTACCGATGCTAACCTGATTGTGGAAACTGGTTTTGCCCGTGATCCGCATCAATTTGCAGTGTTGCTCGGTTTTGGTGCAACCGCGATCTATCCATATCTGGCCTATGATGTGATCAATGATCTGGTGACTAAAGGTGAATTGCTCGGTGATCCGGTCTATGCACAATCGAACTTCCGTAAAGGGATTGAAAAAGGCCTGCTGAAAGTTCTGTCAAAAATGGGTATTTCAACTGTTGCTTCGTATCGTGGTGGTCAGCTATTTGAAGCAGTCGGTTTATCTGCCGAAGTGGTGAATACCTGCTTTAGCGGTGTACCAAGTCGTATTCAGGGCGCGACTTTTGTCGATCTGGAAAATGACCAGAAAAAACTGGCCGATACTGCGTGGAAAGCGCGTAAGCCAATTGACCAGGGTGGTTTGCTGAAATTCGTCTTCGGCAAGGAATATCATGCCTTTAACCCGGATGTGATCAATTCCTTACACAAGGCGGTGCGTTCAGGCAATTATGCCGATTTTAAAGAATACGCCGAGATTGTGAATAACCGTCCAATCGCGACCATTCGTGATTTATTCAAACTGAAAACAGACAATTCGATTCCACTGGAACAGGTGGAATCAGTTGAAGAGATTTTACCGCGCTTCGACTCTGCCGGGATGTCTTTGGGTGCGTTGTCGCCTGAAGCGCACGAAGCGATTGCGATTGCCATGAATACGATTGGTGGTCGTTCAAACTCGGGTGAGGGCGGTGAAGATCCAGCGCGTTACGGCACCATCCGTAACTCGAAAATCAAACAAATTGCATCGGGCCGTTTTGGTGTGACTCCTGCCTATTTAACCTCTGCAGAAGTCCTCCAGATTAAAGTCGCGCAAGGTGCAAAACCAGGTGAAGGTGGCCAGTTGCCGGGCGGTAAAGTAAACGGACTCATTGCGCGTTTACGTTACTCTGTACCGGGCGTAACCTTAATTTCGCCGCCGCCGCATCACGACATTTACTCGATTGAAGATTTATCACAGTTGATCTTCGATTTAAAACAGGTGAACCCACAGGCGATGGTGTCGGTGAAACTTGTTTCTGAGCCAGGTGTCGGTACGATTGCGGCCGGTGTTGCGAAAGCGTATGCCGATTTCATTACCATTTCTGGTTATGATGGCGGTACAGCGGCTTCGCCACTTTCTTCTATTCATCATGCAGGTTCTCCGTGGGAGCTCGGTCTAAGTGAAGCGCATCAGGCACTGCGTGTGAACGACTTGCGTGGTAAAGTTCGCGTACAAACCGATGGTGGTTTAAAAACCGGTCTGGACGTGGTGAAAGCGGCTATCCTCGGTGCTGAAAGCTTCGGTTTTGGTTCTACCCCAATGATCGCTTTAGGTTGTAAATACCTGCGTATCTGTCACCTGAACAACTGTGCGACCGGTGTGGCGACGCAGCAGGATCACTTGCGTCAGGAACACTATATTGGTGAGCCGCAAATGCTGATCAACTTCTTCACCTTTATTGCTGAAGAAACCCGTGAATGGCTGGCGGCACTGGGTGTATCCAGTCTGAAAGACCTGATCGGTCGTACAGACTTGCTGGAAATCCTGCCAGGTGAAACCGACAAACATGCACATCTGGATTTAAGTGCCTTACTGGAATCGCATCCTGCCGCGGAAGGTAAGGCGCAGTACTGTGAAGTACAAGGCAATGAACCGTTTGATAAAGGCGTATTGGCCGAGCAGATGGTTAGCGAGATGCTGCCAGCAATTGAAGCCGGTACCGGTGGTGAATTTAATTACACCATTGGCAACTGTGACCGTTCAATCGGTGCACGTATTTCCGGTGAAATTGCCCGCCGTTATGGCAACCTCGGTATGGAAGCCCATCCGGTGAAAATGAACCTGACCGGTACTGCAGGTCAATCGCTGGGTGTCTGGAATGCCGGTGGTTTACACATCAAGCTGGAAGGCGATGCCAACGATTATGTGGGTAAAGGGATGGCCGGTGGTCGTCTGTCGATCTTCCCGCCAAAAGGTTCACCGTTCCAGACCCAGAATACCGCGATTATTGGGAACACCTGTCTGTACGGTGCCACTGGCGGTAAACTGTTTGCAGCCGGAACTGCAGGTGAGCGTTTCGCGGTGCGTAACTCGGGTGCCTTTGCTGTGATTGAAGGCGCGGGCGATCACTGCTGTGAATACATGACCGGTGGTATCGTGACCGTGCTGGGTAAAGTCGGACACAACTTTGGTGCCGGGATGACAGGTGGTTTTGCTTATGTACTTGATTTGGACAACGACTTCGTTGACCATTACAACCATGAGCTGATCGAGTTAAACCGTATTTCTACAGAGTCGATGGAGGAACACAAAGAGTTCTTGTCACGTATCTTAGATGAGCATATTCAAGAAACGGGTAGTGCCTGGGCGTACAAGATCCGCCATGAGTTTGATTACTACAGCCGCAAGTTCTGGCTGGTAAAACCAAAAGCAGCCAACTTGCTGACTTTGTTAAAGACAACTCAAGCTGATCCTCAATAATTCCACGACTGCAGAAATGAAGCCAGATGCAAGGCAACTGTGAATCCCTTGCATCTAGCCACGGAGTAAAGACATGGCAGAACGCCTAAGTAATGACTTTCAATTCCTGGATGTTGCACGCCAAGACCCAGAGAAAAAAGAGATTGACGTCCGCAAATCTGAGTTTGTGGAAATTTATAAGCCATTTACCGCAGAAGTGGCGACCAACCAGACCCATCGCTGTTTAGGCTGTGGTAACCCGTATTGTGAATGGAAATGTCCGGTACATAACTACATTCCAAACTGGTTAAAACTGGTTTCAGAAGGCCGTATTTTCCAGGCGGCAGAACTGTGTCACCAGACTAACACCTTGCCAGAAGTTTGTGGCCGGGTGTGTCCACAAGACCGTTTGTGTGAAGGCGCCTGTACCTTAAATGATGGCTTTGGTGCTGTGACCATCGGTAATGCAGAAAAATACATCAATGACACTGCATTTGCGCTGGGCTGGCGTCCAGACATGTCACATGTCAAATGGACCGATAAAAAAGTCGCGATTATTGGTGCGGGTCCGGCAGGTCTGGGTTGTGCCGATATTCTGGTGCGTAACGGGGTAAAACCAGTCGTATTTGACAAGCGTCCGGAAATTGGTGGTCTGCTGACTTTTGGTATTCCAGAATTCAAGATGGAAAAAGATGTAATGAAACGCCGCCGTGAAATTTTCACCGGTATGGGCGTAGAATTCCGTTTAAATACCGAAATTGGTACAGATGTCACCATTGACCAGTTGCTGGCTGATTATGATGCGGTATTCATGGGTATGGGTACTTATACCTATATGAAAGGTGGTTTCGCCGGTGAAGACCTAGATGGTGTGTATGATGCGCTGGATTTCCTGATTGCCAACGTGAATCGTTGTCAGGGCTGGGAAAAAGATCCATCAGAATACATCTCTGTGGAAGGCAAAAAAGTGATTGTCCTGGGTGGTGGTGATACCGCGATGGACTGTAACCGCACCTCAATCCGTCAGGGTGCCGCGTCAGTGACCTGTGCCTATCGCCGTGATGAAGCCAATATGCCGGGTTCACGTCGTGAAGTGACCAATGCGCGTGAAGAAGGCGTGGAATTCCAGTTTAACCGTCAGCCAATTGAAATTGTGGGTAAAAATGGCAAAGTTACTGGAGTAAAAGTGGTGACGACGCAACTGGGTGAACCAGACAGCCGTGGCCGTCGTAGTCCAGAGCCAATTCCGGGTTCAGAAGAAATTCTGCCGGCAGATGCAGTATTGTTGGCTTTCGGTTTCCGTACCAGCCCAGCCGACTGGTTTGCCGATGTGAACATCAACCTGGATGGTTCAGGTCGTGTGGTGGCTGCAGAACAGCAGGAATTTAAATTCCAGACTTCAAACCCGAAAATTTTCGCCGGCGGTGATATGGTGCGTGGCTCTGATTTAGTCGTGACTGCAATCTGGGAAGGCCGTCAGGCAGCAGAAGGCATTCTGGATTATCTGGATGTCTGATTTACGCTGAATTCATTCAAGAAGCCCGCTTTTAGAGCGGGTTTTTTTATCTCTTTGGTTTCAGAATCAATCCCTGAAAATGAAAAAGAAACAAGGGCTGCTAGCAAATTTTATTGAAATGCACTTTATGCAACCGGTGATTTTGAAGTTTTTTGCAAATTGAATCGGCCTTTTTGCCATAGGGGAAAAGTGATTTTGTTCACATACTGAGCGTCTCCAAAACAAGAAAGGTCAGTAACCATGACGCAAGTGACGGCAGAAAAATCTTATCTTCATCGTCCGAAAGCCATTGGGATCACGGTTCGCCGGCTCAAATTTAATCCTCATGCTATCCGCCGGCATTATTTTGCCAATTCTCCAGTGATGTCGCATCTGCTTACCGCCTTATCTTCCACTTTTCCCATTGGTGAGCAGTTTTTTGTGCATAGCGTGCGTAATGTACGCGATCAGGTTCAGGAACCGCAGTTACAGGCACAAATTGCTGCGTTTATTGGGCAAGAGGCGATGCATTCCAAGGCGCATCGTGAGTTTAACAACGCCTGGCGCCGTGATGATTATCAGCTCGATCGTTTTCAGGCCTGGCTGGCGCGTAAAGATCATCATGTCAAAAGTCTGCCACCCAAAGTGCAACTGGCGATTACCTGTGCTTTTGAACATTTTACTGCGCTATTGGGTGGTTATATCCTGCGTCATCCGGAAGTGCTGAGTACGCTGGATGATGATGCAGCCAAGCTGTGGATCTGGCATGCGATTGAAGAAATTGAACATCGGGCGGTGGCGTTTGAGGTATATCAGCATGTGTATGCCGATCATCGTCTGCGCCGTATGATCATGCGCAGTGTGACTGCCGGTTTTGCCAGTCTGACTTTTTATAGCGCTTCACAGCTGTTTTTACAGGACAAGAAAAACAGTATGCCGAAAATCGGCGGTAATCTGTTTGGCCTGTATTTGCTGGCGAAAATGCTGCTGCAGTTATTGCCGGAATATCTGTCTTATTACCGGAAAGATTTTCATCCGGCCAAAATCAATTACAGTCGCAGTCTTAGATACTGGAAGCAGCGCATGGCAACGCAGTATCAGGTTGAAGGTTTCCAGCAGGAACAGCCACCACAATTACTCAGTTAATTCAAACAGATGTTGGATAACTAATCAAAACCGGACTTCTTTACGCGTCCGGTTTTTTCATGTGCATGTGTTTTCCAAGTGATAAATAAAATTAACAAAACTGGGCTAAAATACCGTTAGAATCAAATTATTGAACAAATACAAATAAATAATTAGAGGATAAAGCATGAACTTGATGAAAAAAACACTGCTGATGCTGGCACTCAGCAGCAGCTTGACCCTGAGTGGCTGTGGCTATAACACCTTACAGGTCAAAGATGAAGCCGTGACAGCGGCCTGGTCGGAAGTACAAAACCAGTATCAGCGCCGTGCCGATCTGGTACCGAACCTGGTCAATGTGGTGAAAGGCTATGCCGCACATGAAGAGCAGGTGTTGACTGAAGTGACCCAGGCACGTGCCAATGTGGCCGGCTTAAAAGTCGATCAGGCGGTGCTGGAAGACCCAGCCCTGTTCCAGCGTTATCAGGAAGCGCAAGCGCAAATGACCGGCGCGCTATCGCGTTTAATTGCGGTATCAGAAAATTATCCGGATTTAAAAGCCAATCAGCAGTTCCGGGATTTACAGGTACAGCTTGAAGGCACCGAAAACCGTATTGCGGTAGCGCGTAACCGTTATATCACTACGGTACAGGACTTCAATGCCTATTCACGCCAGTTCCCGCAGGTCATGACTGCAAAAGTAATTGGTATGGACACCAAGCCAAACTTTAGTGCCGATCAAAACGCACAAACTGCACCAACCGTGTCGTTTGAATAATCCCACGCCCCAAGGAGCCGCGGATCATGCCTGATTCAATTACTGCTCTCATCCGGTGGATACTGCACAGCCTGCTGTTGTGCTGTGCACTATTGCTCAGTTCACTCAGCCTGGCAGATACCGCTGCTACCGGCTCAGCAGATGATCTGGCGGCAGCGCGCATTATTCAGGAACAGCAACGTGCAGCCAATGCTCGTCATCAGAGTCAGGCAGCCGCTGCATCTGAGGCAAGTGCTGAACAAACGGTGATTGCCAATGATATGGCAGAAGGCGAGTCCATCCGTGGCTTGCCGACTTTAAATGAACCGGTGATTGATCAGGCCAATTTGCTGAGTGCAGCGCAGAAACAGGCGATTAGCCAGCGGATTTTAGCGCTGCATCAGCAGGGTAAAGCACAAATTGGGGTGGTGATTGTACCGACCACAGGGCAGGAAGATATTTTTGATTTTGCCATGCGGGTCGCAGAACAATGGCAGTTGGGCTCGGCCAAATATGACAATGGTTTGTTGATGGCAATTGCCGTGAATGATCGCCGTATTCAGATTTTAACCGGTTATGGTCTGGAAGGGGTATTACCTGATATTGTGCTGGGCCGGATTATCAACAACCAGATCACGCCATATTTTAAACAGGCGCAATATACCAGCGGTATTGAAGCCGGTCTGGCTGAAATTGAACGTATTTTGAATCTGGACCCGGAAGTGGCGGCCACTGCGGCTAAAGAGCTGCAAGAACGTCAGCAACAGGCACTGCGTGAACAGCAGGCACGGGAAAAAACCTTTAATACAGTAATTTTTATTTTAATTGCCGGCGTGATTGGCTCTTATATTGTTGGTAAACGTCTCAGCGCTTCAACCGCTGCGGTGGCGGCTACCGTGGCGGGGCTGGTCAATGGTGTGGGCATATTCACCAGTTTATTGATGGGCCTTGGAATTTTCTTTTTACTCATTACCGCACTGGCACAAGCGATTTTTCATATTTTCCTGGCCTCGGCCGGTCGTGGCGGTGGAGGCGGCGGCTTTGGTGGAGGCGGTGGATATAGCGGCGGAGGCGGCGGCTTCGGCGGGGGAGGAGCATCAGGATCATGGTAACCACAACAGATACAACCGAAATTATTACCCAGCCGAAAACTCAGGAGCTGAGTCAACCCAGTTTAAAACGCTGGTTCAGGCATTTTTTCTATATGCCGGCCACCAAGCGCTTTTTTAACCAGCAGGACCAGTACGCGATTGCGCAAGCGGTCACAGAAGCTGAGCATGGCCATATTGGTGAAATTCAGGTGGTGATTGAAGGTTGCTTACCTTCGCGTTTGGCTTATTATCAGGACACGCGTACCCGCGCACGGCAGCTGTTTGCTGAGCTGGGTGTTTGGGATACGGAATATAACAGTGGGGTACTGCTTTATTTAAACTTGTGTGAGCGTAAAGTCGAGATTGTGATTGACCGTGGTATTAAGCATGCTACCGAGCAGCAGGTCTGGGACGAGATTTGCCAGAAAATGGTGTATGGACTAGCGCAAAGAGAATATCAGCAGGCAGTGATCTTGGGGGTTAAAGAAATTGGCATGATTTTAGATGGTTTTTATGACCGAAAAATTCAGGATGAAGCCAATGAGCTGGGGAATAAGCCAATTATTCTGGGTTGATGTTGTAAATATGTGACAATAAGTGTCACTTTTTTACACAAAAATACATTAAAAAAATAAAGTGAAAATTTTTTATTCTTAAATGGCTGTTTTTTCTTTAAATATATTTATAATGAAAGTTGGCATATATAGTGCTATATACAAAATAGCTTATAAAGCTTATAAAAAATTAACAAAACATTTGTGGAGAATGTTATGAAAACTGCTCAAAAGGGTTTCACCCTAATCGAATTAATGATCGTTGTAGCGATCATTGGTATTTTAGCTGCAGTGGCACTTCCTGCATACCAAGATTATACAGCACGTGCAAAAGTGTCTGAAGTTGTATTGGCAGCTTCAACTTGTCGTACAACTATTACTGAAGCATCTCAAACAGGTACTACAGCTAGTGCTAATGGTTTCGGTTGTGGTGAAGGTGGAACAGCAAACTCACCAATATCACAATATGTGCAGTCAATTGGAACATCTACAGGTGGTGTTATTACAGTTACAGCACGTAATATTGCACAATTGGGATCAAAAAACCAACTAGTTTTAACTCCTTATTCTGATGCAGATGGTACGGTCGCAATTGATTTTTCTGGATCTAAACCTGTGAAATCATGGAAATGTACAGGTGGTGGTAATTCTGGTATCGAAAATAAATATCTTCCATCATCTTGCCGTTAATATTTAGTTTTTAAAAAAGGGGGTTCGCCTCCTTTTTTTATTTATAAAATAAATAGATAACTTACTATGCTTCCCATTTATTTTTGTAGTTTTATTTTGTTTATATTGGCTTGGCTTTTACCCAATCATTATTTGCCATGGCTTTCCGTGTACCAAGAGCTTTGTATGTTTTTGGTGGCTCTGCTAGTAGTATTCTGTGTAAGTCGAAAAGTCAAAATTAAAACGCCTAAAATTATTGCTGCTGTATTGCTTGTATCATTTATTCCTTTTGTTCAGTATTTTTTAGGGATCTATTATTATCTTGGTGATACGCTATTAATCGGTTTGTATCTTTGGACTTTTATTTTGGTTTTTATTGCGGCATATAATCTTGCTGAATTAGAAGAAAAAATAAAAAAACAGTGGTTGTTTTATATTTTTTTAGCTTTTTTAATTGCTAGTATTATTTCAGTTTGGTTGCAGTTAAGACAATGGTTTTTATTAGATGGAAATATTTGGGTGGTTGATTTGCCGCCGAATGGTCGTCCTTTTGCTAATGTAGCTCAGCCAAATTTGTTGTCTACATTATTAATCATAGGCTTATTGTCTATATTATATTTATATGAAAATAAAAGGATTCAAAATTTTACTGCAGGTTTAAGTACCCTTTTTCTTTTATTTGGTATTGCACTCACTTTTTCGCGTACAGCATGGCTTTTTTCTATTCTTTTTTTAGTATGGTGGCTATTAAAAAAATGGCAATTAAAATATTCACCTAGACTTAAAAATATTTACTTAATTATGTGGTTAAGTGTTTTTTATATCTATTTACTTTTGATTCCATTTGTAGCGGAAAAAGTAGGATTACTTTCTGCTATTGATGTTGTTTCGCGTTCTACTTCGGGGTTAGAGCGCATAGGAATGTGGCAGCAGCTCCTTGCTATTATTAAACAATCTCCTAATTTTGGTTATGGGTGGATGCAGCTGAATGTTGCTCAAATGTCAGCAGTAGGCATATCATTAGAAAACCCTATTTGGGGCTATAGTCATAATATTTTTATAGACTTTTTAATATGGAATGGTGTTTATATAGGAGGGTTTTTAGTTGTTATTATATTTTATTTTCTAATGTCTAATGCGATTAAAGTGAGATCTATTGATAACGTAATACTAATGTCAGTTGTTGGTGTTATTGTATTGCACAGTATGTTTGAGTATCCTTTTGCTTATGCTTTTTTCTTATTTCCTTTAGCTTTTATGCTTGGTTTTTGCTATAGAAATAATACAGATAATAATAAGAGTGTTATTCATAACCGTATTGTTTTTGGATATTTAAGTGTTGCTGTTATTTCTTTGATTCTTCTCACAGGTTATGAATATCAAAAAATTAGTAAAGAGTATGAGTTAATGCGTTATGAAAATGTACAACTTAGAGTAAAAGATAATCAGATAGAACCTAATAAAAATTATTTGGTCTTACAGAATATATACGAGTATATTTGGTTCGTACGTTATCCTTTAAATAAAAAAATGAGCGAATTAGATTTGGAGCGTGCTAAAAAAGTGACATATAGCAAGCCTGAGCAACCTGTATTGTATCGCTATATACAAATTTTAATTTTAAATGGAAAGTTAGAGCAAGCCCAATACATTCTAGAAAGATATAATGTTTTTTTTAAGCAGAACTTAGCTTTAAAGGATATAGATTTTAATGAATCTAGCATTATTGGTAATAATGTGACGCAATAGGCATGTTACTAAAATTTAATTTTATTAAGTATTTATTTTATCGGATTTGATTTTTAGGCACTATTCTTGCGTTAAAGTTAATTAATAGACCTCTTGCGAAAGTAAAAAAACGTTTATACTCGTCCCATGAAATATGAAAATTTGACTAAATTTAATGATGGGGAATTTAAACGGCTTGTTGGAGTTCCTCGCCCATTATTCTTAAAAATGGTATCAGTGTTACAACACGCTGAACTTGCCAAGAAAAAATCTGGAAGACCTCATTCGTTGTGTTTAGAGGATCAATTGTTGTTAACTTTAAATTACTTACGCTGTTATAGAGATTATGTTACCTCTACTGCGAAACAAGTTAAAGCTTGGAAATGTCAATCTAAACAAGATGGAACGGGAATTGATGTAAAATTTTTACCTGTTAGTTGCAGATAGCTTAAGGTCATAAAAGACATGAACAAGCGTATTAAATTTTTTTTAACCCATTTATCGATTTCATTTCTAATCGCTTTATTCGTGATTGGACTCGTCTTTTTTATTTGGTATCCATCACCACTTGCCAAATCTGTTGGCGTAACGCATATCTTTTTAATGCTGTTGGTTATCGATGTGATTTTGGGACCGCTTTTAGGTTTATTGGTCTATAAAGAAGGTAAAAAAACACTAAAATTTGACCTAAGTGTCATTATTCTCATTCAAATTGTGGCTTTATGTTATGGGGTGTTTAGTATTGAACAAGGTCGTCCTGCATGGTTAGTTTATAATGTTGATCGTTTTGAATTAGTGCGAAAAAATGATCTTATTTTAGAAAATATTCACCAATCACAACCTCAGTTTCAGCAGGTATCTTGGACAGGGCCACAATTTGCTGCAGTTAAATTAGCAGTAAGTCCACAGCAGCGTCAGAATGATATGTTTACCGAGGCATTAGGTGGTATTTCTCTTGCTCAACAACCTACTCGTTATGTAGAACTGACTCAAGCAAAAAACCAAATCCAACAACGTGCATTACCGCTTGTAGAACTGCAACGGTACAACCCAAAAACAGACGTTGAAAAAACTTTAGCCAAATATCCAAAAGCAGATGCTTGGCTACCGTTAAAAGCCAATGCAGTCGATATGGTGGTATTGCTCAACAAAGAAACCGCAGAAGTCATCAAAATCGTCGACCTCCGCCCTTGGCACTAATATAAAAATAGAACAGTAATTTCACCAAGCAGCTGATTTCCTCAGCTGCTTTTTTGATTATCATAGCTCATCTTTTTCTCAACTCTTGCAGCATGAAATTCTTCCTCTTGCTTCTCGCCAGTATATTTATCTCCCTCGCCTGGCTTCTTCCTATTCATTACCGTCCCTGGGTCACCTATACCGGCGAGCTATATGCTTTTTTTGCACTGTTCGCTTTGGCTGCTATTTTCCTAAAAGAAAAACTGCTTATCCCAAAAATCAGCCTGCCTTTACTGGCCTTAGCCGCTGTCCCATTCATCCAATGGGCCTGTGGTTTGCTGTTCTTTTTTGACAAAGCCCTATTTAGCAGCCTATATATCTTTGGCTTCTGGTTGGCGATTGTATTGGGTTATAACCTGACCCTAGATGCTGCGCAGCGAGAAAAAATATTTACAGGTTTCAGTTTTGTCTTTTTAGGCGTTGGCACTCTAACTGGTCTCATGGCCATTTGCCAATGGCTCACCATCGACCAGTATTTCCCGTTTATGGTGGATATTCGTACCGGCCAGCGTCCTTATGCCAACTTTGCTCAGCCGAACAATATGGCAACCTTTCTGGTCATGTCCTTAATGGCCTGTTTATATCTCTATGAAAAACAGAAACTGAAAACAGCACTTTTGGTTGCAACTGGTTTGGTCATCTTAAGCGGGGTGGTGCTAAGTCAATCGCGTACCTCTTGGGTCGCCTCGCTGTGTATTTTGGCCTATCTCGGTTATCAGCAGTACCAAGGCTATATCCGCCTGAAATGGTTCTATAGCGCGCTCTGGTTTGCAACTTTTGTTGGTTTGATTTTTATTGCCCCTTCCGTAAGTCAGCTACTCTCTCAAAGCGCAGATATAGCGGTACAGTCTCGTGATGTGGTACAGCGTGCGACCGGTGATATGTCACGATTGGCAATCTGGGAGCAGATGCTGCACGCAATTGCCCATCAACCCTGGTTTGGCTATGGCTGGCATCAGACCAGTGTCGCTTACACCACGATTAGCGAATTTTTCCAGGGACCGGTATGGATTCGTAGCGCCCACAATGTGGTGCTCGATCTTCTGCTCTGGAATGGTCTGCTGATTGGCTTGCCTTTGTTGGCTTATCTGGCCTATTGGGGCTATCAATTACATCGGCAGGTGAATTCGACGGTATCAGTGATTGGTCTGTTGATGCTCGGTGCCTTCCTGATTCATGCCATGCTGGAATTCCCGCAGAACTATGCCTATTTCCTGCTGCCCGCCGGTTTTATCTTGGGGATTGTGCAATCGCAACGTCCAAAGGCTGGCGTGCAGTTATCGCCAATATTCATGCGGGTTGGCTTTGGCGTGGGTTTAGTCCTGTTATTGCTAATTTATCGTGATTATGAGCTGATGGTACCGAAGCTGAATCAATCGGTGCGTTATGAAAAGACTCCGGAAAAAATCACCAATCAGGATCAGATTTATCTGCTCGAGGAGTTTAACCGCCGCATTGCCTGGATTCGTCTGAATCCGTATAGCCAGCAAAGCCCAGAGCAATTACAGCAGATTCATGAGATTGTGCTGAATTATCCAACCCAGTATGACCTGCTTAAATATGCCCGAGTGCTGGCCTTTAATGGCTATGAAGCCGAAGCCAAACAACAGCTGGAGCTGTTAAAGATCTTGCGAAAGGTCGAGGTAGATTACGATAGCTTGCTGGATGGAGCAGAAATCAGACCAGAACCATAAATCATCTACTAATTTTTAAGGCTGCTGTTTGGGATTTTAAAGAAATCCAAGAAATAAAAAAGACCGGATTTCCGGTCTTTTTTGTACGCTTCATCTTTTTAATTGAACTTAGAGCTGGCTCTGAATATAGTTTTCAATACCGACAGATTCAGTTAAATCCAGTTGCGTGGTCGCCCAGTCCAGATATTCTTCTTCTTTTTCCAAAATTTCCTGACCCAGATCACGGGTCACATAATCCATTTCCTGTTCAGCCAAAACAACGGCTTTCTGAATGGCTTCAATATTTTCTTTGACTTTACGGACATCACAGTTCAGTACTTCAACCGTGTGCTGACCAA
>Ga0172369_10004192_pt1 | contig 18459 bp, 16 predicted proteins | sample LakKiv25m_FD_114539 | JGI IMG/M metagenome (GOLD analysis project Ga0172369, IMG submission 114539) | Freshwater microbial communities from Kabuno Bay, South-Kivu, Congo - kab_022012_11.25m | ecosystem: Environmental > Aquatic > Freshwater > Lake | place: Democratic Republic of the Congo...
ACCAGCTCCGGAAAGACCTTTAATAAAATAGGGTTCACTCTCGCGAAATTTGCCCTCATCGATCGGATTGGTGGAGACCAGGATCTGTCCATTGCTGCTATCAATGAGTTGAAAAGTGATAAAAAAATGTCCCATCCCGGACCAATTCTCAAGATCAGCTACGATGTCTTTATATAAAGATTTGGCTTGGGAGGAACCAACCGGCAGGTTCATGTATCGCTGCAAGGTTGTCTGCAAGTTTGGCTGTTTGGAAATATCTTCGATACTATGGGTGCGGTTTTCCACCCAGGTGTTCAGGGCAGCTTCCTTCTCCAGTGCGGTGGCAAGCAATTCAGAGATGGTTGCCGAGCGCAGGGCAGCGCGCGCATTCAGGTACGCGGGCACGCTCAGCCCCAGCAACAGCAAGGTGGCAAAGAGAATGAAGACCATGGTCATTTTGGGGGTGATGTGTAAATTCTTCAATTTTTGCATGGGTCTACTCAGTCAAACTGTTCTCATACAATCGTTGATCTTTTTTTTTGATGCGACTGCCAAAAAACAACCCGGTAAGAAACCAGAACAATCCAGCAACCAGAAGCAAAACGGGCAACCAGAATTCAAAGATGAGAAATTGCGCTCGATTGCTGTGTGCCAGACCTACTTGTGCGGTACGGGTTTCCGGAGTGAAGGTGTCGCTCCAGACGAACAGCTCGGTAACTTTTCGTTTTGTAACTGGATCGACATAGTAACTGATGCCAGTTTCTTCATAATCGACCAGAATTCCGGTGATCGGTTCAATCCACAATGTGCCTGAACCAGATGTAAGCACTCTGTAATGTTCCGGCACATCCGGCAGACCGGAATATCCCCTGGTTTCATCCATGTCGGTGCCCGTAAAATGGAACTCATACAATTTAAGACCATCCAGCGTTCGAACTCCGGAAAATTCCGCCTGGCGCGGTCCGATGAACATGGCATCCCAGTAGGGGAATGATCCCTTCTGGATACCGGGTGGAAAGAGGAATTGACCACTGCGACTGACATCCCCGTACCCGGACAAGTTCATGTAGGTATTGCGGTCGACCCCGTATAAACCATTGGATTGAAAGATCACCTGATCGGTGTCTGAATACCAGTACAGGTTACTTTGGATGATGGCAACATGACCGGTCACTGTCAAAGTTTGAGCCACCTGGCGAACATAAACAGAAGAGGGGCTCAACTGCCCGTCCACTCTTTCACGGATTTGTGATTCAGCTGTGTATTCCAGGTCATGTCCATAGTTTTCCGGAAGCATATGCCATCTCTCAAAAAGGACAAAGCGTATCAGCCCGGCCAGGATTAACAGGAGCAAGGCTGGTCCAAATGTGACTGTCAGGTTGCGTTGCTTGTTCATTTCAATTTATCCTTGCCATTCTGAAGACAGAATAAAATGGTAACTTCTCAAAAATAATGGAACACCCTATGTTATTGAGATGGATTACATATAATGTCAAATGAGATCTCATTTATAGATCTCCTCCAGGAATTGCATGGTATATACTTTCTTCACATCCAGAGGCGATGTCAGCACTTTCTGCTCGCGCATAGTTTGTTCCATGCCTGCCCAAATCTCGGCTCTCATCCAGCCAATATGGTCTTCACCTGTGTTGACCAGCGGCAGGCTAGCGAGCATTTCCGTATTCTCAAGATCGATGTCAGCCTTGGGATTGTATTTGGAGACGATCGTACCGACCTCACCCGGATTCTCAATCGCATATATCCATCCTTTTAAGGAGGCTCGCAAGAAACGCAGAACAACATCCGGGTTGCTGGAAATAAAATCGTCGGTGCTAAAGATCGTATCCCCGTAGAAGTGAACCCCATAATCATCCGGGTAGATAATGTTTATATCATAACCAGCACGTTTCACAATGAGCGCAAGTGAGGTGATGTACGATCCCCAGACCGGGACATCCCCATCAAGGACAAGCGCCAGGTCTGACGGAAGGGTTACTTCCGTGTAATCTTCAGGGGGGATATCAACATTAGCCATCATGGTATGCAGGATCAGCGGTTGATCGCTTACAGCCCGGATCTTTTTTCCGATAAGATCCGAGGGTTTGGTGATGCCGGTGCTGGAGAGAGCAAAGAAAACAGTTGGATTTCGGTGAAAAATGGTTGAGATGGCGGTTACCGGTGCTCCGGTTGCTCGCAATGAAAGAAGTTCTATAGCGCTGGCAATACCAAATTGTGCCGTACCATCGACAACCGGTTTCAGTGCATCAATATCCGTTCCTCCCTGGATGAATGTCACTATCAATCCTTCATCAGAATAAAAACCTTTCTGATCGGCCACATAAAAACCAGCAAATTGAGAAGTATGTAACCACTTGAGTTGTACGGTGACCGGGGTCAGATCGGATTCAGGTGTGGCTGCGGGGGAACACCCGGAAAGGGTCAGCGCCAATATGCTTGATGTAACAAACAAGATCAAAATATTTTTCTGAAAAATCCGGTTTTTCATTTTTTCCTTTACATATCTCAATATCTTGATGGAAAAAGTGGAGCTGTGGGCAGCAGGTTTTTTCTTTAACCGGTGGCTTTGTCCTTTAGCAAGGATTTGATGGCAGGCATCAGGTCAACATACAACCGGCGTTTGACGACATACGCGTCAGCTCCGGCATCCAGGGCTTTCTGGTGGTAGGGTTGCTCTTCATGGTAGGAGATGACCACACTGTTGATGTGCGGATGGAGGCGAAGCATCTCTGTCAGGCAGGTCAGGCCGTCCATGCCAGGCAGGGCAATATCCATCAATACCAGGTCGGGCGTCTGCAATGCCACAATCTGCAACGCTTGCTCGGCGCTTTCTGCCTGCAAGATCGTGCTGGCCGGATAGGACAACTCCATCAAGTCACACAGGGCCGCACGCATCGGCTGACTGTCATCCACGATCAGGATGACCGGTATGGAAGTTTTTTGTAGAACAGGTAAGTTAGGATCATGCATGGTATGAATTTATCCGTTCAAGGATCCAGTGGGATCCTTCTCGAACATGGTTGGATGATATAACTATATTCTTTATGGAGATGAATGTCTGTAGGGAAAGTTTGACAATTTAATTATATGGAAGCGCTCATCTCAACCTGCCATAAGCACAACTCTTCAAGTGAATTAAGTCGGTTTTAACCTGAAGATCTCAAATAGAAATCCTGGACACAGCCTGGTTCAGGACAGAAGTAGATGAAAAATATTCCCTATGTAACTACCCAAATCCATGATTTTAGAGATAATATAATGGCTATAATTTGCACATATTCCTCATGTGCCGAAAACCGAAGTACCTGGAGAAATAGATGACAAATAAAACATCTCGATTCAAGCCGGTCCCACCGGAAGTCCTTGAAATTGCCGGTGATTTGGATAAAAATCCGGAAGGTCTGTTGGAATTGTTGTCCAAATTTCAAACCCTGCCGGACAGCTTGTCCAGGGAGAATATCACCCATGCTGCCAGCTTGTTAAACGTGCCTGCCCACAGGGCTTATGGCGTTACCACCTTCTACTCCATGCTGGCAACTGAACCCAAAAAGAATATTCTGCGGGTCTGCGATGGTCCGGTGTGCTGGTTAAAACGGGCCAGCGCCAGCGGAACAGATCCCGGAAAAGCGGTTGCAGATTTCACCGAGGCTATGCCGCAGGATTGGACGGTTGAACGAACTTCCTGCCTGGGACTGTGTGACCGTGCCCCGGCAGTCCTGGTGAATGACGAGCAAGCCGGTCCGGTAACGCCGGACCAGGCTCAAAAAGTCTGCCAGGGTTGGCAGGGCGTCCCCACAGATCATTCACAACCACGCCCGGGTGAGATGCGCCTCATTCTGGCGAACAGCGACCGCATCGACCCAGATGATATACAATCAGCCATCCAGTATGGAGCCTATCAGGGTCTGCAAGCTACCCTGAAAACCTCCCCGCAGGAGGTCATCGCCACGCTCGAAGCCTCCGGGCTGCAGGGGCGTGGGGGAGCCGGTTTTCCGGTCGGGCGCAAGTGGAAATTCGTGGCCCAGGCTGCCGGATCTCTCAAGTATATGATCGCCAATGCCGATGAAAGCGAACCCCTTATTTTCAAGGACCGCGTTCTGATCGATACCAACCCCCATCAACTTCTGGAAGGCATGGCCATTGGCGGGTATGCCTGTGGCGCCAGCCAGGCTTATATCTACATCCGCGGCGAGTATGTTCACCAGGCGGCGCGCCTCGAGCGTGCCATCCATCAGGCTGAAGAACTTGGCTGGCTGGGAGAGAACATAATGGGCAGCGGCTTTTCCTTCCATATTCATGTGCATCCAGGTGCCGGAGCCTACATCTGCGGTGAAGAGACCGCCCTGATCGAGTCGTTGGAAGGCAAACGCGGCGAACCCCGCCTGCGCCCACCCTACCCGCCATCTTTCGGCTTCCGCGGCTGCCCCACGGCTGTCAACAATGTTGAGTCCTATTCGGCTGTGCCGTTCATCATGAAGAACGGTGTTGAAGCCTGGAAACAAGCCTCCAGTTACACGGTTCCGGGTACCAAGCTTTACATGATCCTGGGTCATGTCAAAAAGCCAGGTCTGTTCGAGGCACCCTTTGGGCTTACCCTGCGCAAGGTTATTGATGATTTCGGCGGCGGCATGCTGGATGGATCGACCTTTAAATTCGCCCTGACCGGCGGTGCGGCAGGGACGCTGGTGAATTCCGACTTTCTGGATATCCCGTTGGATTATTCGTCCTCCCAGAAGGGCATCGGGCTGGGAGCCGGAGCCTTCCTGGTCTGTGACCAGAGCGTCTCACCTGTTGCTTTCCTGCGTGAGCTGCTGAAATTCTTTGCAGCCGAATCGTGCGGCAAATGCACCCCCTGCCGGGTTGGCACCTGGCGGGCTTACAACCTGTTGTGCCGGATGGCTAAAGGTGAAATTACCGGGCAGGAGCTTGACGAGTTGAAAGCCCTGTCTGAAAATATGCTGCTGGCTTCCTTCTGTGGTCTGGGGCAATCGGTGCCCATTCCAATCAATTCGGCGCTTGCCAACTTTGCTGCAGAATTTTCAGCGAACGGAAAGGGAGATTTATAGATGAGCATCAAGTTCACGCTTAATGGAAGAACTGTTCAAGCCGAAGCAGGCCAAACCATCCTGCAGGCAGCCCAACAGAACGGGGTTCATATTCCGACCCTGTGCTATCACAAAGACCTCTCTCCCAGCGGTAACTGCCGCATGTGCGTGGTTCATGTCCGAAATTCGCGTTTTTTGCAGGCTGCCTGTGTAACCCAGGTCAGCGAGGGTATGGAGATCGAGACCCACAACGATAAAGTGATCCGATCACGCAAGATGTCTTTGGAATCCATGCTCGCCAACCATCCCCAGGATTGCATCACCTGTGAAGCCAGCGGCGAATGCGAATTGCAAGACCTGGCTTATGAGTACAAAGTTGAAGCACCTGCCTGGGGATCGAAAGGCACCCGCTACAAAGTGGACAGCGACCCCAACCCCTTTATCCGGGTTGATATGAACCGCTGCATCCTGTGCCGGCGATGTGTTGAAGCCTGCGCCGAGGTCCAGGTACGCAATGTCTGGGGGGTGGCACGGCGTGGAATCGAGGAACAGATCGTAGCCGGTGCGGATACCACCATGCTGGAGGCGCGCTGTGAATCCTGCGGTCAGTGTGTGGCCTATTGCCCGACCGGTGCCCTGTCCAACAAGATGTCCTACGGCAAGGGTCGTCGCCACCAGGTCAAGAAAATCACCACCGTCTGTACCTACTGCGGGGTCGGCTGCCAGTTCGATTTTGTCGTAAAAGATGGAAAGATAATAGACGTAAACTCAAAGCCAAATGCCCCTGTCAATGGCATGGCGTTGTGTGTCAAGGGTCGTTACGGCTGGGACTTTATTTACCATCCTGACCGTTTAAAGAAGCCCATGGTGCGCAGCTACCTTCTGGAAGGCAAGCCAAAACCCGAGCATCTGGAGGCTGGTTCAGCCGGATGGAACTGGGTCGAGACCGATTGGGACACCGCCCTGGACATCACATCCCAAAAGCTTGGCAGCACCATTGACGGTTATGACCCGGATAGTGTCGGAGTCTTGACCTCAGCCAAGTGCACCAATGAAGAGAACTATTTGATGAACAAGTTTACGCGGCAGGTGATCGGGACGAACAACATCGATCACTGCGCCCGTCTTTGACACTCCAGCACGGTGGCCGGTCTGGCCACCTCCTTTGGTTCTGGAGCCATGTCCAATTCGATGAAGGATGTCGCCGAAAACGCGCAAGCAATGTTCGTGATCGGCTCGAACACAACCGAGCAGCACCCGGTCTTTGGGACCATGCTGCGACGGGCTGTACAGAAACGCGGCGTGAAGCTGATCGTTGCCGACCCGCGCAGGATCGACCTGGTCGAGTACGCCTGCCTGCACCTGCAGCAAAAACCCGGCACGGATATTGCCCTTCTGAACGGTCTGATGTACCTGATCCTGGAGAACGGCTGGCAGGACCAGGCTTTCATTGATGCCCGCACGGAAGATTTTGAATTGTTCAAAAATGTCATCATGCAATACCCGCCCGAAAAAGTCTCCGTAACGACCGGCGTCCCGGTCGAAAAACTGCGGGAGGCAGCTGCCATCATGGGAAACACCAAGCCGATGGCGGTCATGTGGGCCATGGGTATCACCCAGCACATTGTGGGGGTTCGCAACGTCATGACCCTGGCAAATCTGCAGATGCTGACCGGCAACATGGGTCTGGCTGGGGGCGGTGTCAACCCGCTGCGCGGTCAGAACAACGTCCAGGGAGCCTGTGATCTGGGAGGGCTGCCCAATGTCTACCCCGCCTACCAGCCGGTCACCAACGAAGAGGCCCGCAAGAAATTTGAAACCGCCTGGGGCACAAGCCTGGACAACAAAGTGGGTCTGGCAGCCACGGAAATGATCCCCTTCATTCTGGAAGACAGGGTCCATGCGCTCTATATCCTGGGCGAAGACCCGGCCATGTCGGATCCGGATTCTGCCCATGTCCGGCATTGCCTGGAGAAGGTCGATTTCCTGGTCTTGCAGGAGCTCTTCCCGTCCGAGACTTCCAAATTTGCTGATGTGTTATTGCCCGGGGTCTCTTTTGCCGAGAAGGATGGCACCTTCACTAATACTGAACGCCGGGTCCAGAAGCTGAACCGGGTCATCGAACCGCTTGGGGATGCCCGGCCCGACTGGCAGATCACTACTGCTTTGGCAACCCGCATGCTAAAGCGCAAAACGATCGCACCGGATGCAATCTTTGCGGGCTGGGATTACAAAGATACCTCCGCCATCATGAGTGAGATCAACGCCCTAACACCTTCCTATGGCGGCATTACGCACGCCCGCCTGCAGGATGGAGCCGGGTTGTCCTGGCCCTGTCCCAACGAAGAACACCCGGGCACTCCCATTCTGCATATCGGCAAGTTCGCACGCGGTGTGGGAAAGTTCAACCCCATCGATCATCTTGACCCTGCTGAATCACCCAACGATGACTACCCGATGGTCATGAGCACCGGACGCATCATTTACCACTGGCACGGTGGGCAGATGACACGACGCTCGCAAGGTATCATGCAGGTTTACGGCTCCTCCCTGGTGGAGGTCAACCCGGACGATGCCCAGCGCCTGGGGCTGAACGGGAAGCAGTTCGTGCGCGTAACCTCCCGCCGGGGCAGTATCGAGGCCGAAGCTCTGGTAACCGAGCGCGTGCCACCCGGCATGGTCTATGCCAATTTCCATTTCCCGGAGGCATCTGCCAATGAATTAACCCAGGCGGTACTGGATCCGGTCGCCAAGATCCCCGAATACAAGGTCACCGCAGTCAAAGTTGAGCTTGTTAATTGAGGTCATTATGGATACACTGAAGATCTATGAATATGCCCTGCATCGTGAATATGAAGGCAAGCGGTTTTTTGAAGAGAACGCCAGCCGCCTGTCGCATGCCTCTGCCGTGGGTGTCTTTAAACAATTGGCACTGGAAGAACAAAAACATATCGAATTCATCCAGAGGCAGATCGATCTGATCGGTGAGAAAAAACCCACGGACCTGGAAATGGGTGCCAGCTTTGAAAAAATGGGCTTCTTCTCAGAGCGCGCCTCCAGCGAGTTTATTGAACAAACCATCTCGGAAGCGATGGTGCCTGATCTTCCAGTACTTCGCATGGCTTACCTGATCGAAAGGGACTTCGCGGAATTCTATGAGAAGGCTGCCCAGACTGCCATAGGGGATGCCCGTCAAGTCCTGGAAACCCTGGCATACTGGGAAAGAAGGCACGAAAGCCTCTTTAAAAACTTGCACGACAATGCTTTCGAAGAATACTCCGGCATGCCCTGGGGAGGTTAGTAGGCGCAGACCCCAAGTACCTGTCCCCAAAAAATGGGGTTAGATAAACCATGCTCACAAGCCGACAGGATAAATGCCAACCAGTTTTATGGTTTCTTATCCAGTAAGTTCGATTGAAGCACCGTCTGCCTTATAAACAGGATGGCCTAAAACGGTCCCATCCTAAAGAAGGTGCCGGATTACACCCGGTATCGGACAAAGGTCTTTGGGTTCGTAAACTCGTCCGGAAATCATAAGCGGAACTTTGCCCCCACCGGAATTTTCAGGAAGGATGATATGAATTTACTTGAACACAATCGCCAGGCCTGGAATGAAGAAGTCACAAAAGGCAATAAATGGACTGTTCCGGTCACGCAGGATGAGATCCAGGCGGCAACGCGGGGGGATTATCGAATCCTCCTGACACCTTTTACCCCTGTGCCACCAGAATGGCTGGGAGATATCAAAGGCAAGCACATTTTGTGCCTGGCTTCAGGAGGCGGACAGCAAGGGCCGATTCTGGCTGCAGCTGGAGGGCAGGTTACAGTTTTTGATAATTCGGATGAGCAGTTGAAGAAAGATGAGCAGGTAACCCGTGAAAATCACCTGCAGATCATAACCATTCGCGGCAACATGCAAGATCTTGGATGTTTCGCAGAAGAAAGCTTCGATCTCATCATTCACCCGGTTTCCAATTGCTTTATTGATGACATTCTGCCGGTCTGGAAGGAATGTCAGCGAGTGCTCAAACCAAATGGCAGCCTGCTGTCTGGATTCACCAACCCGTTGATCTTCCTGGTCGATTGGGAGCTGGCGGAGAAGACCGGGCAATTCAAGCTGGCTTACTCGATACCTTATTCCGACCTGGAATCCCTGTCACCGGAAATGAAGGATAAATATACCCGCCAGAAATTACCCTTCGAATTTGGGCATTCTCTGACGGATCAAATCCAGGGGCAAATAAATGCAGGCTTTGTAATTGCCGGATTTTATGAGGATAAGGGTGGTATAGAGTTGGACAGGTTCTCGGATACATTTATTGCAACCCGGGCAGTAAAAGTGAGTATATAAGAAAAGCTTTACGTTCGCAGAACAAGGACCGGCGTGAAACATGCTTCGAGAATGCTTTCACAAAATAAGGTAAAATTCCCTCCATAATCCTGAAACTGGAGTTGCAATGGATGCCATTTTTACAACCGAAAACTTGATCGCCCTGTTAACCCTGACCGCCCTCGAGATCGTGCTGGGTATTGATAACATCGTTTTCATCTCCATCCTGGCTGACCGTCTGCCAAAGAACCAGCAGGCGAGCGGTCGCCGTACAGGACTGGCACTGGCACTTGTCACCCGCATCCTGCTGCTTCTCTCGCTGAGCTGGATCATCAGCCTGACCAAACCCCTGTTCCATGTCTTCTCGCTGGATGTTTCCGGCCGCGACCTGATCCTGCTGATCGGCGGGCTCTTCCTGATCGGCAAGAGCACCTTCGAGATCCATGACAAACTTGAGGGCAAGGAGGGTGAAGTAAGCAAAAAGGGAGGCTCCACTTTCACTGCTGTTGTGGTTCAAATCGGTCTGCTGGATATCGTCTTCTCCCTGGATTCAGTCATCACAGCGGTGGGCATGGCCCAGCATGTTTATGTCATGATCGCGGCTGTGATCATTGCCGTCCTGATCATGATGTGGGCAGCCACCCCGCTCAGCAAGTTTGTTAACCAGCATCCCACCGTCAAGATCCTGGCGCTCAGCTTTTTGCTGCTGATCGGCATGTCGCTGCTTGTGGAAGGATTGCACCAGCATATCTCGAAAGGTTACATTTACTTTGCCATGGGATTCTCCGTTTTTGTCGAGATGCTCAACCTGCGCATTCGCTCCGGTAACACACCTGTCAAGCTGCACGAAGATTATGTAAAAAACCCAAAAAGAGCTCTTCCCCAAAAAAATAAGTGACACTAGCTTCCCTGCTTGAAGCCTGGCGATCCGACCCGGACACCGGCCCCAACATCTCGACCTGGCGCAGTATGCCTGAACAGCCTGCCCGACTGGCAGACCTGCCTGGCGATCTACCCGCCAGCCTGGCGGCAGCGCTGAAACGGTGCGGCATTGAGCGCCTCTTCAGCCACCAATCACAAACCTGGCAGAATGCCCGGGAAGGAAAGCACGTGGTGGTGGCCACTGGTACAGCCAGCGGCAAGACGCTAGCTTTTCAGCTTCCGGTGCTGTCAGCCCTGCTGGAAAACCCGCAGGCACGAGCCCTGCTGCTCTATCCCACAAAAGCCCTAGCACAGGACCAACTCGCAAGCATGAATACCTGGCTGCACGAGCTAAGGCAGCCCCCTCTCATGGAGCATGAGATCGTGGCTTCCATCTATGATGGAGATACACCTGCCGCCCGACGAACAGCCATCCGCAACCAGGCCAACATTCTGCTCTCCAATCCGGATATGCTCCACATGGGCATCCTGCCTCACCATACCAACTGGGAGGTATTTTTTAAGAATTTAAGATACATTGTCCTGGATGAGGTCCATACCTATCGCGGTGTCTTTGGCTCACATGTTGCCAACCTGGTGCGGCGCTTGAAGCGGATTGCCCGGTTCTATGGCGCCTATCCGCAGTTCATCATGACATCTGCCACCATCGGCAATCCCCAGGCGCTGGCTGAAAAATTGATCGAAGCCTCGGTAGCCCTGGTCGACCAGGATGGCTCCGGACGTGGCGAGCGCCATTTTTTGATCTTCAATCCCCCGGTGGTGGACCCATCCCTGGGGATCCGCAAGTTGGCTGTGCAGGAGGGGGTGCGCCTGGCAAAAGATCTTTATTCACATCAGGTGCAGAGTGTTGTCTTCACCCGCTCGCGGAGGAGTGTTGAGATCTTCCTGAAATATCTGCAGGAATCCACACCCAATACATCTCTCTCGTCGGAAAGTGGTATGGGTGGACAGATCCGCGGATATCGCTCCGGTTACCTGCCCGGACAGCGCCGCGAGATTGAAAGGGGTCTGCGTTCCGGGCATACCCGCATGGTGGTTGCCACCAATGCGCTCGAGTTGGGCATTGACATCGGCGGACTTGGAGCAGCCCTGTTGATCGGCTACCCGGGCACCATCGCCAGCACCTGGCAGCAGGCCGGACGGGCCGGGCGCGGGGATGATCCAGCTGTGGCCATCCTGGTAAGCACGGCTGCCCCGCTCGACCAGTTCCTGGCGCATCACCCCGATTATCTCCTGGAGCGCTCGCCTGAACAGGCACTCATCAATCCGGACCACCTGCTGATCCTGCTCAATCACCTGCGCTGTGCCGCCTTTGAGCTTCCTTTTCGATCCGGTGAAAAATTTGGCAGCCTGGCTTCTGACCAGGTGGGTGAGTTCCTCGATTTCCTGGTTACCAGTCAGGAGCTGCACTTTTCGGTGGACAGATATTTCTGGATGGCAGATGCCTACCCGGCAGCGAACCTGTCGCTGCGCTCAGCTTCGGCCAGCAGCGTGGTTTTGCAGGTGGAGGATGGTGGCAAGCCTTTCAGCCTCGGGCAGGTGGATATGGCTTCCGCCTGCTGGATGGTGCACCCGGGCGCGGTCTACCTGCACGAAGCCCAGCAATTCTTTGTGCAGGAGCTGGATCTGCCCAGCAAGCGTGCCACGCTGATCCCGGTGGCTCTGGATTATTTCACAGAACCGCTGCGCCAGACAGACATCAGCCTGCTGGCACTGACCGAAAAGCTCCCCGTACCGGGCGGGATGAAGAATCATGGCGAGATACAGGTCACCACGCAGGTCACTGGTTTTCGTAAGCGCCAATGGCTCTCGGGAGAGAACCTGGGCGAAGAGCAGCTCGAGATGGAGCCGGGAGAGCTGCAGACCACTGGTTACTGGTTGAGCCTCTCGGAAACCACAGTCAATACCCTGAGGGAGGCTGGATCCTGGAAGAATGATGTCAACGATTATGGTCGTGACTGGCCGGCACTGCGCACCGCCGTGCGCCAGCGCGATGAGTATCGCTGCCAGGTGTGCGGACAGCCAGAGAATGGCAGGCAGCACGATGTCCACCACAAGCAGCCCTTCCGGCAGTTCGCATCGGTCAGTGAAGCCAACCGTATGAACAACCTGGTGACCCTGTGCCCGAATTGCCACCGATTGGCGGAAGCCAATGTGCGCATGCGGAGCGGATTGTCCGGCCTGGCGAGCGTGCTGGGGCAGCTGGCACCGCTCTTCCTGATGTGTGACACGGCTGACCTGGGCATCTATGCTGATTCCAAAGCCTCTTTTGCAGACAACCAGCCCGCCGTGGCTTTGTATGATCATGTCCCAGCTGGGATCGGATTCAGCCAGAAGCTGTTTGAAATGCACGCTGATCTGATCGCGCGTGCCCTGGAGCTGGTGCAGGACTGCCCCTGCCAGGACGGCTGTCCGTCCTGCGTTGGTCCGGCTGGTGAGAACGGCGTTGGAGGCCGCCAGGAGACGCTGGCAATTCTGAAGTGTTTGGTGGGGGGTTGAAGAGAATTAATTAATTCCTATGGATCATGAGTCATCCGCTTAATTCGAACACAATGTTGGATAGGAATTGAAATTGGGAACTCACGTTTAACGAGTAGATCCTCCACTGCGTTCAGAATGACAGGGAAACACGCGGGACTATGTTAAAGAAACCTGGTGAATGAATGAGATGCGCTAATAAAAAATTTATACAATCACTGGATAATTTGTGATATATTATTTTCAATGGAAACGAAAAAGGATTAAGCCTTTCTTTTTGCAGAGCATTTATTTTTGGAGGAAAATATGGTACCCAAAGGTGGAGAGCTTGCCCCGGATTTCACTCTGAAAAGTCACACCGGTAAATCCATCAAATTGAGTGATTATCGCGGCAAGAATGTCGTCCTGGCCTTCTTCCCGTTGGCCTGGACCCCGGTCTGATCAGCCCAGATCCCTTCGTATGAAATCCTCAAGGACAAATTCGAAAGGATGGAGACCCAGGTCCTGGGTCTGAGTGTTGACAGCGAGCCTTGCCTGACAGCCTGGGCGGAGAGCCTGGGTGGAATCACCTACCCGCTCTTAAGCGATTTCTATCCGCATGGCATGGTGGCAGTAAAGTATGGTGTCTTGAAGGATGATGGACGGAGTGAACGCGCCATTTTTGTGATCGACAAGGAAGGCTACATCCGCTACGTGGATGTGCATGATATTGATGAACAGCCGGACAACAATGTGCTACTCAAGGTGCTGGAAGCCATCGATCCTGAAGCCGCCGAACGTTCTGCGGAGCTTGAAAAAGCTGCCTCGCCCCTGCCCCCCTTCGTGCAACCAGACGCAGATGTGGTCATGTATTGCACTTCCTGGTGTCCGGGTTGCCGCCGGGCGCGGGTCTGGTTTGCAGAGAACAATATTTCCTTTGTCGAGGTGGATATCGCCAAGGATCGCATGGCAGCCGCGCTGGTGCGCGAGTGGAACAAAGGCAATGAAACCACCCCCACTTTCAATATCCACGGCCAGATCTTTGCCAATTTCAGCATTGAAGAAGTGGAAAATGCCCTGCAAAAGCTAAAATGAATTTCGGAAAAGGGATCTTTCAAAAGAACAGAGCTGGGTCCGTACCAGCTCTGTTCTTAATTATTTCAACGGTTGGTTCATGCAGAAGAACCTATTGATCAGTGTTTTCCGCAGTATCAGATGAAGCTGCGGAGATCCTTTGGGCCAGGATGATTGGGATCATGGTGATCAGGATGACAAAAAATGCGACCACATTCGTGACCGGTCGATCACGTGGTCGGGTAAGCTGACTGAAGATCCAGATGGGGAGAGTTCTGTCTGCCCCGGATGTAAACGTGGTGACAATCACTTCGTCGAATGACAGAGCAAAAGCCAGCATCCCCCCTGCCAACAGCGCAGTGGCGATATTGGGAAGGATGACGTGAATAAAGGTCTGAAAGGGATTTGCCCCCAGGTCCATTGAGGCTTCCACCTGGGAACTCGATGACCTGCGTAAGCGAGCCAGGACATTGTTATAGACCACTACAATGCAAAAGGTGGCATGGCCGATCACGATTGTCCAGAAGGAGAAGGGGATCTGCAAAATCCCGATTGCTGAACGCAAGGCGATACCTGTGACTATACCGGGTAGAGCGAGCGGTAGAACCAGCAAGAACGAGATCGAATCGCGTCCAAAAAACTTACTGCGATAAACAGCAGCTGCCGCAAGAGTTCCAAGGACCAGAGCTGCCAGGGTTGCAACAGAAGCTACTTTAACCGAGAGGCCGACCGCTGACCAGAGATCTTTGCGATGGAATGCCTCCACGAACCACCTGGTGGTCACACCAGGAAGCGGAAAAGAATAGGCTGCCTGATCGGTGGTGAAGGCGTAGATCATGATGATCAAAAGGGGTATATGAAGAAAAAGAAGCGCTCCAAGCGCTGCGAAGGACAGCAGCCTGGGGGATCTCTCCTTTTGTGATGATTTTTCCGGATCAGAGGGCATCAAATGCTCCAAGTCTTTTTGCAAATAGCAGGTATATGATCATGATCACGATGGGGATCATGGTAAATGCAGCAGCCAGGGGGATATTCCCGGATGTACCTTGGTGGGAATAGACCGCCTGGCCGATAAAGAAACTGGAATTTCCAAGTGAGAGAGGAACGATGAAATCACCCAGTGTCAGAGAAAATGTAAAGATGGATCCTGCAACCAGGCCGGGTATGGATAATGGCAGGATAACCTTTAAGAATGTCACAGATCCGTTTGCGCCTAAATCTCCAGAAGCTTCGATCAATGATCTTGGGACTCTCTCCAGGGCTGTCTGGATCGGAAGGATCATGTATGGAAGCCAGACATAGGTAAATGCCAGGAAGATGCCGATCTCAGACAAAGACAAAGAAGGACCACCTATTATCGGGATCTTTAAGAACCAATCCAGGACACCGGTCAAATGGAGGACATTGGCAACCCAGGTAATGATCCCTTCCTTGGCCAGGATCAATCGCCAGGCATAGACCTTGACCAGATAGCTTGACCACAGGGGCAGGGTTATGGCTACATAAAGAAAGGTTTTCATCCTCTTTGATGTAAAACGGGCCATGTAATAGGCTAGTGGAAAGGCCAGGATGGAATCTGCCAGAGTTACTGAAACTGCCATCAATACCGTCCTCAAAACGATCTGACGATTTGCCGGTTCCAGCAATTGGACATACGTCTCAAGGGAAAAGGTATGAACGATCTTGCCTGTGAACCCATCCAGATGGAAAAAACTGTTTACCAGCAAGGTTCCCAGTGGTGCCAGGTAAAAACCGGCCATCCATATAAGTGGTGGACCAAGAAGCAGGAATAATACCAGTCCGGGGTGAAGGAAGAGGAATTTGAAAACTCGTTTGATCAATTTACTCATCCAATTTATTTATATGATCAATCTTCCACATTAATCGGACGTAGTCCCCTCGTCCCGTTGAATTTTCCGGAGAATTGGAGGATCGGTTTTGTTCGACAACGACGAGCTCATCCCCGCCATTAATCTCCACGATATAACGGGTGTACAACCCGAGGTAAATCACATCCTTGATATGACCATCCACAAAATGCATATTGTCATTCACCCGCGTATTGCTTTTGACGAGATTGATCTTTTCCGGACGAATGGAAAAAGCTTTGTCCGATCCGGTGATCTGCTTTGCTGCAGCCCCTTTCAATAGATTGGAAACCCCGACAAATCCAGCGACAAATGTTGTGTTGGGATGTTCATAAACTTCTTCAGGTGATCCTATTTGTTCGACCTTTCCCTGGTTGAAAACAGCCATGCGGTCACTCATGGTCAGGGCTTCTTCCTGGTCATGAGTGACATAGATAAATGTGATCCCCACCCTCTCCTGGAGGGATTTCAACTCGATCTGCATTTGTTGCCGGAGTTTAAGGTCCAACGCGCCAAGAGGTTCATCCAGGAGGAGTACACGCGGCTGGTTGATCAATGCCCGAGCCAGGGCAACCCTTTGACGCTGCCCTCCGGAAAGCTGGGATGGTTTTCTACCTGCCAATCCTGGCAGTCTGACCAGCTCAAGCATTTCGTCTGCCATTTTTTCTCTTTCTTTTTTGGGAACTTTTCTGACCATTGGTCCGTATGCGATATTTTCACCAACCGTCATGTGAGGAAATAACGCATAATCCTGAAAAACCGTGTTGACATCTCTTTCATAGGGCGGGAGTGTGGAAACATCCTGTCCATATAATTCGATCTTTCCGGATGTAGGATGGTCAAATCCAGCGATCAGGCGCAGGCAGGTTGTTTTTCCAGAACCGGAAGGTCCCAACATGGAAAAGAATTCTCCATTATGGACTTCCAGATCAACGTGATCGACAGCTTTTATCTCACCAAAAAAACGGCAAACATTATTAAATATAATTGCAGGTTTATCATCCATTCGATAGGAACCTTATGAAAAAGCTGCACTGGATCGGTACAAGATCCAGTGCAGCCCGGTCAATTATTTGTTTTCACCCATTACTGCTATAAATTCAGAAACCCACTTGTCGTAAGGAATACAATTAGAATTTCCATCACCACAATCAGCTGTAGGTGTCTTCCAGAAGTAGATCTCGTTAAAGTGAGAGTATCCGTTCAATTCGCAACCCGAATCGGTAAAGAGATCATTTCCGGTGCAAGCTGCTTCAACTACAGGCAGGGAACCAAACCAGGCTGCCAGATCGCCCTGGAGCTTCACGTTCAGAGAATGCTCCAACCACAAGTAAGCACAGTTGGGGTGAGGGGCATTGACATGCATCATCGTCGTATCCGCCCAACCCGTTGCTCCTTCCACCGGATATGTGCTGGCAATGGGTTGATTATCATATTGAAGCATGTTAACCTGGAAGGGCCAGGCAGTTCCTGCTACGATCCCCTCCTTGGTGAAATCATCAATCTCCACATAAGCATCACTCCAGTACCTTGCTACGAGTGCTCTCTGCTGCTTGAGCAGGTCTAAGGCAGCATCGAACTGGTCCTGGGCAAGTTCATACGGGTCTTTGATACCAAGCTCAGGGTTATGATATTTAAGATAAACTGCAGCATCTGCGATATAGATCGGACCAGCATAGGCTTCCACGCGCCCGGAATTGGAATTTCCATCAGCCAGGGTTTGTTCTTCAAAAACAACATTCCAGGAAGTGGGTGGGGTTGTGAAGACATCGGTGTTGTACATTAATACATTTGGACCCCATTGATACGGAACACCATAATGCTTTCCATCTACTGTAAACCAGGGTGCATTCTGCAAGCGTGTATCGATCGTGTTCCAGGAAGGAATGAGACTTGTGTTGATCTCCTGGACTGTTCCGCCAGCGATCAATCGAAGGCTGGCATCGCCTGAGGCTGTAACCAGATCAAAGCCACCCTGGTTCATCAGGGAGACCATTTCATCCGAAGTGGCTGCTACCTTGTTGGTTACAATGCAACCTGTTTCCGCTTCAAATTGCGTAACCCAGTCATACGCTGGATCCGTCTCTCCTTTTTCTATATATCCGGCCCAGGAGATGATATCTACCTGTCCTTCTCCCGCCCCCAGTTTTTGCATCGGTCCTGTGGCTGAGGTTGTCTTTCCCCCACATGCTGTCAAGATCAAACCCAGTGAAATCATTAAAGCTAAGATCACATACTTGAAATTTGGTTTCATTTCTCCATCCTTTGGCAAAAGATTTGGATTAATTCAAACAAACATGCACGGACCTTGGATCTATTTGATCAATAATCCTCCTTTGAAAATAAATAGATGATTCACTTGAAGTAAAGTCGTATGGGAATTCTCTTTTCTTAATCTATTGGATATCTACTAAGAAAAAATATAAAGATAATTGATTATATAATGATTTTGATTCAATCGTCAACAATGGAGTTTACCAGATCCATTTAGAGTGATTTTTTAAAATATATCAAGAGGAAAATGAACTCTTCAAAAAATAATAGAGAATATATGAAAATATATTTCAATTGAAGTACAGGGTAATTATGGTTCAAATTCGATTATATCTAATTAATAACAACGGGGATTGTTTTTTAACATTGAAATTGAGCCCATTTTAACATCGAAAACGCACCCACCTTTGGTAATTGTACACGAAAATTAACATTGAAACTGCACCCTTTTTAACATTGAAAACGCACCCAC